>JAAUYH010100800.1_pt1 | contig 22736 bp, 22 predicted proteins | sample 7278061 | NCBI WGS metagenome assembly JAAUYH01 (sample SAMN14350203, study PRJNA611818) | marine sediment metagenome | isolation source: surface marine sediment (0.6m) | place: French Polynesia: Moorea | collected 2018-08 | reverse complement strand
CCATAATTAACTCGCTACGCGAGAAGTCATAATTCAGAGGTAAAAGGGAAGAAGGTAGAGTTTCATATTCTTAAAACAAAGTACTTTCCTCTTTCTTCCCTTCGTATCGGAAAGAGTTTAAGTCCCCCACCAATTATCCTTCTTCCTTCTTCCTTCTTCCTTCATTAACAAGTGATATATGCAAATTCATACACCTGATTGGGTTAAACACGCTGTTTTTTATCAAATATTTCCTGACCGTTTTGCGAGAATTATTCCACCACATCAAGATTGGTTACTTAATGTCCCTTTAGAAGATTGGAATGCACCTCCTACATTTCAAGGCTATAAAGGGGGGAATCTGTGGGGAGTGATTGAAAAACTAGATTATTTACAAGATTTAGGCATTAATGCAATTTACCTCAATCCTATTTTTACCTCCGCGAGTAATCATCGTTATCATACCCTTGATTATTATCAAGTCGATTCCTTGTTAGGTGGTGAGTCAGCATTTACAAATCTACTAGAAGAAGTTCATCGGCGTAATATTAAACTAGTCTTAGATGGAACTTTTAATCATGCTAGTAGGGGCTTTTATTTTTTCAATGATATTCTGGAAAATGGTCAAAATTCCCCTTGGTTAGATTGGTTTAAAATTGAAGCATGGCCAATCTCACCTTATGATGGATCTCGCCCTGCTAATTATGCTTCGTGGTGTGACCATCGGGCCTTACCAGAGTTGAATACTAATAATCCAGGGGTACGCGAATACATTATGGGTGTGGGGGAATATTGGATTAAATTAGGTGCAGATGGTTGGCGGTTAGATTCAGCAGATTACATCAAAACTCCTGGATTTTGGCAAGAGTTTCGCCAACGAGTCAAGGCGATTAATCCTGAAGCTTATATTGTGGGGGAAATTCCCATGGAAGCCAATGAATGGTTGGATGGGACACAATTTGATGGGGTGTCAAGTCTGCCTTTTCTCAATGCTACCACTGCTTTTATTGTCGGCGATCGCCAAGTTAAAGGTCATTTGGAATTTTATGCACCACCACCGCCGTCAGATGCTGCTAAATATGGGGAAAAAATTAATGAATTACTGCAACTTTATCCTTGGGAAATTCAGTTAACTCAACTTAATGGTATCAATAATCATGATACAGCTAGGTTAATAGATGTTGCCGGAGGCGATCGCCCCAGTTTATATTTAGCAACACTGCTATTATTGACTTTTCCTGGCGCACCTTGCATCTATTACGGCGATGAAGTCGGTTTAACAGGTGGTTATGATCCCGACTGTCGTAAAGGTTTTCCTCACCCAGAAGCATGGGATCAAGACATTTTAGAATATCATCGTCAATTAATTAAACTCCGTCATACTTACCCAGCATTACGAATTGGTGAATATCAAACCTTATACGCCCAACGAAAAGTTTATATCTTTGCCCGCACCTTAGAAACAGAAATTTTAGTAATTGCGGTAAATGCTGGCAATAAAACAGCAAAAGTTACTATTCAACCATCATGGACAACCCAACCTCAGCAAACATTATTTACATATCAATCTGCTGAAGCTAATTGGAGTCATGAACCAGGAAAAATAAATCTCAACTTTACACTAGCACCCCGCAGTGGATTAATTATCGGTTAATTATATGATCAACTCTAATCACTCATTACTGTTAGCAACTGACCTAGATGGGACTTTTTTAGGAGGTTCCCAGGAGCAAAAAAATGAATTTTATCAATATATTGAATCACAGCGTGATCGCCTACTTTTAGTATATGTCACTGGCAGAGAACTAGACTGGATTAGTAACTTTCTAGATAAAAATCCCCATGTGCCGAAACCGGAATATATCATTGGTGATGTGGGAACAACTATTGTCCATGGTGAAACCTTCGAGCCAATTTCTAATGTGCAAGATTGGATAGAAACACAGTGGAGTAATGCCAACGAACAAGTCAAGGAGCTATTAGCAAATGAGCCAGGAATCGAGCTACAAGCAGTGACCCCCGATTACCGGGTATCCTACTACTATGATCCAGAAAAATTGCAATCTGAAACTATCCAAAAAGTCATTGATGCGGGATTTGATTGTATTATTTCATGCCATGACATCTATTTTTATTTTGATGTCATGCCCAAAGGAGTTTCCAAAGGCCCAACTCTCCTGAAATTTCTAGAAGAAATCAATTTTAATGGAGATAATACCATTACTTGTGGAGATACCCTCAATGATTTGTCATTATTTGAAACAGGATTAAAGGGGATTGCTGTAGGAAATTCTGAGCCCAGATTAGTAGATAAAATTCAGGCAATGGAGAATGTTTATTACAGTCCCTATCCTGGAGTTATGGGTATTTGGGATGGACTGAAAATATATGGCAAGGATTAAAAAAGCTGCAACAATAATTAAATTATTGGTAAAAGACAGCGAAAAATTAAAAGTTCAAATAATATTAGGAACAAAAACCAATGACTGCGACAATTCTTTCTTTTCCCATTGACATAAATGCTTACAAACCTTTGAAATTAGATCCAACTAATTCAACCTTGACAAATGAACAAAGAGAAACCTTAAAAGCTAATATTCAACTGTGTCGAGATACTATAGTTTTCTTTACAGCGATCGCAGCAGCAAAAGGTGTAGGTGGTCATACCGGAGGAGCTTATGATACAGTTCCCGAAGTCATGATTTTAGATGCTTTCTTTCGCGGAGCACCAGACAAATTTGTACCAATTTTCTTTGATGAAGCCGGACACCGAGTTGCGACACAATATTTAATGGCGACTTTACACAGTGAACTAGATGTAGAAAATTTACTCCACTATCGAGAACCTGAATCAAAACTATTTGGTCATCCAGAAAGAGGACGCACCCCAGGAATAAAATTTAGTGCAGGTAGATTAGGACATCTTTGGCCCTATGTCAATGGAGTTGCGATCGCCAATCCTGAGCAAGTAGTATTCTGTTTAGGATCAGATGGTTCCCAGCAAGAAGGAAATGATGCTGAAGCCGCACGTTTAGCTGTAGCCAAAAATTTGAATGTGAAGTTAATTATTGATGATAATAACTCCACTTGTAGCGGCTATCCCCAGGATTATTTACCAGGATTTGATGTTGGTCAAACCTTAGCTGGACATGGATTAAATGTATTAACTGGAGCAGGGGAAGATTTAGATGATTTGTATAGTCGTCTATGTCAAGCCGTTACCACTGATGGACCAATAGCCGTCATCAATAAACGTCCCATGACTCCCGGTATTGTGGGGGTAGAAGGTACACCCCTAGGACATGATGCCTTAGAACGGGATTTTGCGATCGCTTATTTGGAAAATCGCGGTCACACAGCAGCAGTTAAATACCTCCAAGACGTAATTCCCCTCAAACACACCTACAGTTTTACAGGTTCTAAGAGTAAAACCCGCCATATCTTCGATGCTACGGTTGTCTCTCTCCTTAGCTCCATGACACCCGCAGAACGCCGAGAAAAGGTAATGTGTATTGACAGTGATTTAGGAGAATCCTGTGGCATCAATAAAATTAGTCAAGCCTATCCAGAGATATTTTATCACGGCGGAATCATGGAGCGTGGGAACTTCGCGGCGGCGGCGGGATTTGGTATGGAAACTGGAAAACAGGGTATTTTCAGTACCTACAGCGCCTTTTTAGAAATGTGTATTTCTGAAATCACAATGGCGCGGCTAAATCAATCTAACGTTCTTTGTCAATTCTCCCATAGCGGTATCGATGAATTAGGAGATAACACCTGCCATTTTGGATTAAATAATATGTTTGCCGATAACGGGTTAGAAAATGGTTATCAAACCCGTCTATATTATCCAGCAGATGGTAATCAAATGAAAGCCTGTGTCGAAACTATCTTTCATCAATCAGGATTAAGATTTCTCTTTTCCAGTCGTTCCCCAGTCCCCGATATTCTTGATGGTAATGGTAAACCTTTGTTTGCCGATGGTTATACTTTTGTTCCTGGGAAAGATGACATAATCCGCGAAGGAACAGACGGTTATATTGTCAGCTTTGGAGAGGTACTTTACCGCGCCTTAGAAGCAGTAGAAAATCTCAAACAACAGGGAATCAATGTCGGTTTAATTAATAAACCAACCTTGAATCTAGTAGATGAAGAAATCATGGCAAAAATTGGTGCCACACCCTTTGTTTTAGTGGTGGAATCCTTAAATCGACGTACAGGTTTAGGCATCCGCTTTGGTTCATGGTTATTAGAGAGAGGATTTTCTCCCAAATATGCTTATATGGGAACTTCTGAAGAAGGTTGTAGTGGAATTTGGGAACAACTTCCCCATCAAGGAATTGATACTATTAATATCATCAACAAAGTCAAGAAACTTGTGAAGTAATAGCCGTTCGCAAGTAATAAGTAATATAGGAATCCTAATTGATTTTTGCAATATACGTAGTGGCGCGTCAAGGTTAAAATTGTGCAATAGGTGTAGGTTGGGTTGAAGAATGAAACCCAACACCAGTAAAGCTTTGTTGGGTTTACCTACCGCTCAACCGATCCCTACATTTTTAGGCGTGTCAGTCCACTACAAATACCTAATTTTTTTCAATCTTCAAAGCGGATTCCTATAAGTAATAAGTAATCTGAAAGACTTTGGTGATGTCAGAAATCGGGGATCTACATCTCAAAGAGAATAGTTATCAATGCTAAAAGCCGCTTTTCTTGATCGAGATGGGATAATCAATATTGATTATGGCTATGTTTTTATGCGTGAGCAATTTGAATTTACCGATGGTATATTTACAGTTTCTCGTCTATTACAAGACTTGGGTTATCAACTAATTGTAGTCACAAATCAATCGGGTATTGCCCGTGGTTATTATTCCGAACCAGACTTTTGGGAATTAACTGCTTGGATGTGTGAGCAATTTACTCAACAAGGGGTACCATTACTTGATGTTTTTTATTGCCCACATCATCCCCAAGCTAATATACCTAATTACCGCCAAAAATGCCGATGTCGTAAACCATCTCCAGGTATGATTGAACAAGCTGCTCAAAAATATTCTCTAGACCTGGAAAATTCAATTTTAATTGGCGATCGCATTTCCGATATGCAAGCCGCCAAAGCCGCAGGAATCGGCAGTTTTTATTTAGTTAGTCCAGCAAGTTTTGTGACACAAGAAGCAACTCATCGTCTGGATAATCTAGCTCAATTAGAGTATTTTCTCCAGATATAGTCTTTTCTATTTGATAATTGGTTTTCCGATTACCCTTACGGGTAATTTACCAGAAGCCTCTAAAGCCTCTACATGGGGGAAACCTCATAGACGCTTTAGCGGCTTCGGTGTAGGGTAGACCGCGCTGGCTCACCGATTACCAATTACTTATTACCAGCCTAGGCGATAGTAAACTGTTCAAGTGAACATCATGATGATACTGGTAATGCGTCGAAAGCCTCAAGGGCACGCCAAACTCTTTCAACACCGAGATCAATACTTAGGTAAGAAATTATTTGACGTACTTGCTCTCGTGTCTTTCCATTTTCTACACACAAGTCTACATGAAATGGTAAAGCACCTTCTGGGCTTAAAGCTCCTTGAGCGACATCACTCGCCATAGAGACATAAGCCCTTTCCAATGGTACGTCCAAACCAGGACGTCCCCAGACTTCACCAGCCATCCGTGAGGAAAGATCCCCATAGTCTTCATCAAATTCTATTAATTCATCCTTAATATCTGTATCTAAGATCCAGTTGAAATCTGGCGCTGGATACGTAACTGCGTCTCCAGTCATATACAGTCCTTGCTCATCGAACTTTGCATAGATTGTGTGGAGAACAGCGATTGTTTCAAAACACTTGGGGTAAGCTCCGTATACACCCATGTGCAATATTGCTTCTTTCACATCCTGGCGAGTTGCACCATTTTCTAAGGCCATTGTAATGTGAAATTCGAGGGGACCATGTAGTGATTGTTCGCAAACATCACAAGCAATAGACATAAAAAGCCGTTCCCTCAAACTCATACCCGAACTTGGCTCAATGTGATTTACATACCACTGGGCAAAGTCGTCATAGTTTGTAGCCATATTTACCTCTAGAGTATCGTTAATAAATACCTAGCGTGCTGTTAAAACAAGCTATTAGCAGTATATTGCTTCTCTTTTATCAGGGTAAGGTGGGTACTACCCACCCTAGGAAATAATAAGGCTTACAGGCGATAATTCTCCCATCGGATCATGTGGTGCAAGATATGAGATAGGGTAAAAGTCGGGGATTTGTACACAACTCAAATAGGATTGCAAAAATTATTAATTTTGGTAAATTTTGTAATTCGACAGGTACATCACACAAGATAATTCTAGGCAAAGATTTTTAGCATCAATCAAGACAATTATTGCGTTTGTTTCAATAAATAAAAGGGCTTACATGCAGATGAATCAGATTTCACGTTATTTACAAGAATTTTTGATATTTAAATTAATATATCCTGTTTTATTACAATATATTAATAATCATCTGATCACCCTGACTGATGAAATGGAGAAAGATAAAAGAGAAAATAATATTCCCATATTAGAATATGAGTATCAGCAATTACCTATCCTCAAATTTATCTACTCAATATTATTTAATTATCTGCATAAAAATTTAATTCCCAGAGCAGATTTGCTAGAGCAATGCCAAGCAGAAAATAATCTTTATCAGTTAAAATATGAAGAAGTAGTTCAGCTTCAACCAGCTATAAGTTATCAAAAAATTCCCACAGCATTTACAGATAGACAAGGTAAATTTGCATTTACTAATCCTTTTGCTGCGGTTGTCAAAAATGTTGAATTATTGGGAATTTACGGTATCGGATTTACAGAAGATAAAAATATTATTTTAGAAACAACTTCGGATAGGGTAGACTGTTTAGAGCATACTGCTATTTCCACACTAAGAAAAGGATTTAATCCTCAATATATTACACCTGTAGACAATTTAGAAAATATTAACTTAGCCTGTTCATTAATTAATTATTGGAGCCATTTGTATTTTCACTGGGTTCTGGAATCTTTAACTCAATTAGAAGCTTTGGAATATTATTCCCAAAAAACAGGTGAAAAACCCATATTAATTATTGATAAAGATCCACCACAATGGAAAATTGATTCATTGAAATTAATGGGTTATTCCAAGGAAGATTGCCGACAATGGAATGGATATAGGGCAAAAGTTAATAAATTAGTGGTTTGCTCAAAACGGCGAGAAGGTGGTAGAGTATCTGTCCGAGCTTGTCATTGGCTCAGGGAAAGAGCTTTGAGTAACATCAATAGTAATGATCCCTTGAAGATTCCCTTATCAGAGAATATTTTTATTTCTCGAAGAAAGGCTAAATCTCGCTATATTCTTAACGAAGAAGAAGTCATCAATCTTCTGAGTCCAATGGGTTTTATTCCTTATGTTTTAGAGGATATAGATTGGCACGATCAAGTTAGACTATTTAGTCAAGCTAAAATAATTGTTGCACCCCATGGTGCTGGTTTATGTAATATGGTTTTTTCTCAAAAAGCAACCATCATTGAAATCTTTAGTCAGAAAATTAGCCATGGCTTATATACCGTAGCTCAGGGATTAGGATTTAAGTATGGATGTATGTTTTGTGAGTCAAAAAACGAGAATATTTTGGTTAATTGCCAAGAATTGCACAACCTGATCCAGAGAATGTTAAAGTAAAATGACAAATACATTTAAGCGTTGTTTAGTCACGGGCGCAGCTGGTTTTATTGGCTCTCATTTATGCGATCGCCTTTTAGAATTAGGTCATAGTGTGATTGGATTAGATAATCTAGTTACAGGACGAACTACTAATTTAAAAGTAGCTCAAACCTATTCCTCATTTACCTTTATTGAGGAAGATGTAGCTAATATTGACCCAGATATCGTCACCAATATTGATTGGGTATTTCATTTAGCAGGATTAGCTGATTTAGTTCCCTCAATCGAAAATCCCAGAGACTATTATCATTCCAACTTACATAGTACCTTTATTCTTTTAGAAGCCTGTCGGAATGCTCAAATCGAGAGATTTATTTATACAGCTTCTTCCACTTGCTATGGTATTCCCGACCAATATCCCACACCAGAAACCTATCCCTGTCATCCCAAGCACCCTTATGGTTTGACAAAATATTTAGGTGAACAACTGGTGATGCATTGGGCGCAAGTTTATCAGCTTCCAGCTCTTTCCTTACGACTGTTTAACGTATATGGACCGCGTTCTCGCACTACAGGGGCTTATGGTGCAGTATTTGGTGTATTTCTAGCTCAAAAACTAGCTGGAAAACCCTTTACTGTGGTGGGAGATGGAACACAAACTAGAGATTTTACCTTCGTCAGTGATGTGGTAGAAGCCTTTGTCAAAGCTGCTGAATCGGATATTACAGGGGAAATTATTAATATTGGTTCTGGTAAATCCGAAAGCGTCTTAACCCTCGTAAAATTATTAGAAGGAGCAATAACTCATATTGCTAAACGTCCAGGAGAACCTGATTGTACTTGGGCAGATATTACCAAGGCTACCACTCTTTTAAAATGGCAACCCCAAGTTCCTTTGAGTAAAGGTGTAGCCGAAATGTTAGCCAATATTGAACTTTGGCAAGATGCTCCAGTTTGGACACCAGAAACAATTGAGCAAGAGACAAAATCGTGGTTTAAGCATCTAGGAAAAACATAAAAATGACAAACTTATCTATCAGAACTCCATGTATTCTCGATTTATAAGTTATGGATATGATTTTTAAATTCCCACAATCATTTTGAATTTTGAATAAAATTTGACTGAATAATCAGAGTAACACCTGAATTGATTACTTTCAAGTATTTAAATGTCAAAGTTGGATAAATCCAAATAATCAATTTCCACATGGACAATTAATTAGTTTAAAAAATAAATTCATTGAACCTATAAAATTGAGGCACATAAAACAATAATCCGATTCAAATTTGAATATATAGCATCATCAAAATGACACACCCATCCATCAGACTGCATCAACAAACAATTAAAGTACAAACTACTGGTAAAACACTGTGTCAAATTACGCCCCAAGTTCAAGCAATTATCACAGAATCGGGAATTAAAACAGGACTTTGTACCCTTTTTATTCGTCATACTTCAGCCAGTTTATTGATTCAAGAAAATGATGCCAAGCCTGATGTGGAAGCTTTTTTTGCCAAGCTAGTTCCCGAAACCGGTGAATATTTATTACCAGGAGAAGGTTTAGACGATATGCCAGCCCACATTCGCTCTGCTCTGACCCATACTTCCGAACAAATCCCCCTTGGTCAAGGTGTTTTGTTAATGGGGCGCTTGCAAGATATCTATATCTGGGAACATCGTCAGTCTGGTCATTCTCGTGAAGTCGTTATTAACATTTTGGGATATTAACAGTGCAAAAATCAACAATTAGCAAAATTCCTTACATTGACCTCAAAAGTCAACATGCTTCCCTTAAGTCTGAGTTACTCTCAGCAATTGGTGAAGTTATAGATGATGCATACTTTATTTTAGGTCAGCAAGTTGCAGAGTTTGAGGAGCAGTTTGCTCAATTATGTGGTGTCCGTTATGCCGTTGGGGTAAATTCAGGAACAGATGCCCTAATTTTGGCACTAAAAGCCCTTGGTATTGGTTCTGGTGATGAAGTTATTACTGTCCCTAATTCCTTTGTGGCTTCCGCTACCTGTATTCGTGTCCTTGGTGCTAAACCCGTATTCGTTGATGTGGGTGATGATTACAATATTGATCCTAGTAAGATCCCAGCCGCCATTACCCCTAAAACTAAAGCAATTATCCCCGTGCATCTAACAGGAAGACCTTGCAATATGGAGGCGATTGCAGCGATCGCTAAAGAAAACGGACTTGCTGTAGTGGAAGATGCAGCCCAAGCCATACTGGCGGAATATCAGGGACAACCCGTGGGTTCTTGGGGAACAGTAGGCTGTTTTAGTTTGCATCCTTTAAAGAACTTAGGTACTTGTGGCGATGGGGGGATGATAGTCACAAATGATCCCGAATTGTCCGAAAAGCTGAAAGTTATGCGGAATATTGGCTTGCGTACCCGCGATGACTGTGTGATGTGGTCCCATAATTCCCGGTTAGACACTTTGCAAGCAGCAATTCTTTTGGTGAAATTACGGTATCTACAGCAATGGACTCACCAGCGTCGAGCAAATGCTCACTATTACCAAACTCACCTAGCTGGGATTCCGCAAATTCAAATACCCCCAGAACATGAATGGGAAAAATGCGTTTATCACACCTTTGTGATTCAAGTTGAACAGCGTCAAGAATTGCGTCAGTTTTTGAGCGATCGCGGTATAGGTACAGCAATTCATTATCCAGTCCCAATTCACCTATCTACAGCAGGTAAAGAATTAGGCTATGCAGAAGGGAGTTTTCCCGTTGCTGAGCAGCAGTCACGGCATATTTTGAGCTTACCAATCTATCCAGGATTAACCGTTGACCAACTTGAGCAAGTCTGTGAGAACATTAAATCATTCTATCAAAAAAAATAAGCTCCCCGACCTCTTTTTTGACCTTGGAGAGCAATTATAAATTCATGGCAAAAATCCAAAATCAACAACGGATTACAACAACGAATTATCTGTTTTCCAAAATCTAAAATTTCAAATCCAAAATCCAAAATCTCAAATCTAAAAATGTCAAACTCTAACATCAACTTATCAAACCTTGGCTGTGCTGCTTGGGGCTGGAGAGAAATAGAAATACCTGAATATTTTCAGTGGATAGTCAACCAAGGTATTCGTGCAGTAGAAGTAAATGCTCATCCCCGAGCACCCAAACATCTTTTACATGATGGTAATGATGAAGTAGTCTCCAAGATAGGGAATTGGGCACAGTCAGCAGGAGTCGATATTATTTGTATAGCCGGAAGAAATAATTTTACCCTGTCAGATGCAAGTGATTTAGAAAAAGAGATTCAAAGGGCAGAGCGGTTTGTTGATATAGCTCAACAACTGGGAGCAAAATTTGTCCGATTATTGTCTGGTGATCACAGAAATGATTACATTTTACCAGAGGTTTTTCCCCGGCTGCATTATGCTTTTAACAAAGTTGGTGATTATGCCGCAGAAAGAGGTATTAAAATAGCCATTGAAAACCACGGCGGGCCAACAGCAACAGGACAACGAGTGGCGAGAATTATGGAAGGAATCAAAAGCCCTGCGGTTGGTGTAAACTATGATCCCGCTAATTTTTTGAACCAAGGAACCGACCCCTTGATGGCACTCCGCTACATCCTCCCTTGGGTAAATTATAGTCATTGGAAAGATGTGCAATGGGTTAATGGTAGTCCGCAATTTTGCGCTTTTGGTCAGGGAGAAATTGTCTGGGAACCTATTATTAAAGAACTATTAAATTCAGGTTATCAGGGATATTGGGTGGTTGAATATGAAGAACCAACGGATGTTCAGCAAGGAACTAAAGACAGTTTAAATAACTTGTCTGAATTATTACAAAAATTCTAATTCCTGTTGAGTAATTTTGAAAAGGTTAGCCAATTAAATGTCATTTTCTCTAGATGGTCATGTTGCCTTAGTCACAGGCAGCTCTGCGGGCTTAGGCAAAGGGATTGCTCTCAATTTAGGGCAAGCAGGTGCTAAGGTAGCAATCAATTACAATAATAACGAATCACGGGCTAAACAGACTTTAGCTGAACTTGAACAACAAGGTTGCCAAGCTATTTTAGTACCTGGGGATGTCACCCAAGAAGAAGATGTAGCCACAATTTATGAAACCATCTCCTCTCAACTGGGTGCAGTGGATATTTTGGTATTAAATGCCACAGGGCCCCAACCCCAGATACCCTTTGAGGAGTACACCTGGGAGGATTTCCAGGGGATGCTGGATTTTTTTATCAAGAGTCCCTACTTACTGACTCGTATTTGCTTACCCTCAATGAAAGAAAAACAATGGGGACGAATTATCAATATCAGTAGTGATGTTTGTTTCCGCCCGGTGAATAACTTCAGTGCTTATGTGACTGCGAAAAGTGGACAACTTGGGTTTACACGCAGCATGGCAAGAGAACTAGCACCCTTTGGTATCACAGTCAATGCTGTTGCTCCCGGATGGATTCCTGTAGAACGTCATGAAGGCGTTTCTCAGCAAAAAAAGGATGCTTACCAAGTGAGAATTCCCATGCAGGAGTGGGGTAATCCCCAGGATATTGCTGAAGCAGTGCTTTACTTCGCCAGTTTTGAGTCAAAATTTGTCACGGGGCAGTATTTATGTGTAAATGGAGGCTTTACTCTGATGTGAATTTGGGAATGGGGAATGGGGAATGGGGAGTCGGGAATGGGGAATGGGGAATGGGGAATAGGGAATAGGGAGTTGGGAATGGGGAGTTGGGAGTCGGGAATGGGGAGTCGGGAGTCGAGATTTTTGCTACAAGCCAAGGTTGTGTAGATCACACAAACAATTTAAATAATAATATCAGTATAAATATGATCCAAAAGGCAAGACCAATTTGTGATGCTCCGTCATAACTGATGTATCTCTTTTTATCCTTGACATAAGTAAATTTATTTCCTTCGGCTCTTTGAGTTTGACGCAGTTTCTTGTTCTGAATTAATTTACCAGGGTAATATTTTCCCAGGCTGACTAGAAGAATCACAGCCACACCTGTAAAATAGCACAGCCGATAAAATATGATTTCGCCAAATACCCAGAAAATAGTCCCTAGCAAGAACTCACCCAGTAGTTCAATCAAAGTACTGACTCCATAAATTAGATAGTTGCTGATTATACTTATCTAACCTGAGTATAACTGCGGGTAAGCAAAATATAGGAATCGAGAATTGGTGATTGGGAATTGGGAACAGTTTTACCCCTATTGACCCTAATTATTCCTTCGTGGTACGTAGCTGGAAATAAACCAGGATAAGAGCGATCGCTAACAGTATAGTAGCCGCCGCCGCCGCATAACCAAAATCAAATTGACCAAAGGCTTCTTGGTAAATGTAGTAAACCAATAAGTTGGTTGAATTTAAAGGACCACCGCCAGTAATCACATATACTTGTTCAAAACTCCGCAGGGTAAAAATTCCGGTTGTCACCAGGGCAAATATGAATGTGGGTTGCAATCCAGGTAAGGTAATATACCAAAATTGCTGCCAACTATTAGCACCATCCAATTCCGCAGCTTCGTAGCGACTGCTGGGGATAGCTTGTAAACCAGCTAGAAACACTACCATATTGAAGCCTAATTGTTTCCAAACACTTAAAATAATTAAGATTGGCATTGCCCAAAAAGTATCACCCAGCCAAGCAATGGGTTTAATGCCCACAGTCTCTAAAATACTATTTACTGGCCCATAGAGTTGAAATAACCAGCGAAAACCCAAACCAGCCGCCACTATAGAGATAATTGAAGGCAAAAAATAGGCTGTGCGTAAAACCCCTTGGAATCGGAAATTCTGATTCAACAATACAGCTAACCCTAAAGGAATGATTAAACTGGGGATAACTGTGGCGACTGTAAAATAAGCAGTATTACCCATCACCTGCAAAAAATCAGGATTGAGAAACAAACGCCAATAATTTTTGAACCCTACCCAATAAGCACCATTAGCGGTGAAACTTCCAGCCGTGAAGCTGAGATAAAACAAATAGACTATGGGGAAAAAAACAAAAATACTCAACAAAATTACTGCTGGTGTCAAAAAAACTCCGGCAGCAACGGTATCATTATCTAACCAAGATTTAGTATAGATTTTGGGCATCTAACAATTTTTCTCCCGGCGGTTATGGCTATTTGTTCTGATTCTACCCCCAGCTTGATTTCCCCGAATATTCATAGTCAACAGTGGGAATATCCTCCAGTAAAACTGAGTATACTAGCTTCTGGTAATGGTAGTAACTTTGAAGCGATCGCTCAAGCTATTGCAGATCAAAAACTCAATGCCCAAATCCAAGTTTTAATTTACAATAACCCTGATGCCTATGCTGCAACTAGGGCAAAGAATTGGGGTGTACCAACAGTATTATTAAATCACCGTGAATATCAGCAACGGGAAGAATTAGATAGCAACATCGTTGCCACTTTACATGACTATGATACCGATTTGGTCATTATGGCTGGTTGGATGCGCTTAGTTACTCCAGTATTAATTGATGCTTTCCCGGATAAGATAGTGAATATTCATCCCAGCTTGTTACCTAGTTTTAAAGGGATTAAGGCCGTCGAACAAGCTTTATCTGCGGGTGTAAAAATAACTGGTTGTACCGTACATTTAGTGAGTTTAGAAATGGATAGCGGCCCAATTTTAATGCAAGCCGCAGTACCCATATTACCCGATGATACTTTGGCAACTCTCCACGCCAGGATTCAAATTGAAGAACATCGGATTTTGCCTATGGCGATCGCTCTTCTAGCCCCAGGGGGAAGTAAGTAGGTAGGCGTAAAAAATTATCGTTTGGATAAGGCAGGGGGCAGGGGGCAGAGGGCAGGGGGAAAAAGGGTTTTAGCCTTATTTACTTCTCTTCACATAGTTTGGTTTTATTGTGCCGACTTACTTAAGTAATAAGTAATAAGTAATACCATTTTGAAAAAAGAACGCGACAGATGGGTAGGGGCACGGCATCCACAATCTTTATAATATATAAAAGTATCTTACTGGTGCCGTGCCCTTACGAAGAATTTATTATGTTGCAAACATTATTTGAATTGGTATAATAAATGACAATTAATAAGTAATAAGTGAGCCATTGCGGTGGAAGAGTTTCCCGGCATCAAACAAGTGGCGTTTAATTCCTTGATGGTACAAGCCCCTATCCTTATGGGGTTTCTCCCCTGCTCCCTGCTCCCTGCTCCCTTGCTCCCTGCTCCCTTGCTCCCTGCTCCCTTGCTCCCTGCTCCCTGCTCCCCTGCCTCTTTCCAACTATCTACCCAATTTGTTGGGAATACCTTCACAACCCCCAGGAATAGTGGATCTGGTTTTTTCTCCACCCCAAGTACAGCAGTACTGACGGGCAGGCTCAGACATCCTTTGAACATGGCTGAAATCCGCATTTTCTACCACCGCACCAGTATGTTCCCCTGTTTGATAATTTGGTGGTTCAGTACGACTGCGAGGAGATGCTGTTTCTAATGAACCATAATATAAACGAATGCCATTCAGATCCGCACCTTTGAGATTTGTTTCATATAAAATAGTCCGGGATAGATTGGCTTTGACTAAGTCGCAACCACTGAGATTTGCACGGACAAAATTAGCTTCGCTTAAGTCAGTCCACCGCAAATCAGTTTGGCAAAGGTCTGCACCTGCTAGCATGACTCCTAAATCAATTACCCGCACCCCTTTAAGCCTATCTTCTGCATAACCACCACTACCATCAAGAATTGCCCTGCCCAAATGTCCATCTCGTTGTAAGGGTGTAAGTAATTTAGAACGGGAGAGAAATCTGATAATTTTGGCTTTACCACTCCCATCTACACTACTGAGAATGGCGGCGGTGCGTCCTTCTGCTAATAAGCGTTCTTGGGGCCAATCTTCTAATAATCCTTCTTCATCCAAAACTAAATCGGATATGCCTTGAAAGTAAGAATCAATGGTCTGTTGCTGAGTAATCAGGTTTTGTTGGACGGTGAGTAAGTTTTGCTGGATGGTTAAGTCCTTAGAAATAATGTACTGTCGCCAAGCAACATAAACGGCAATAATCGCAATGAGAATTTGTCCCAAAGCACCAAACCATTCTGCTAAGGTTCCGGAGGCTTCCCAATTAATCCTCCGCCCCCAAATCATGATCAGATGACCCAATCCTGTGAATTTAACTAATCCAGTAGTACCAATAATAACTCCCAAGAATCCGAATAACAGTATTCGTTCATAGGTAGAAAACCACTCGGCTGACACTTCTTGTAACCAAGGCAAAAGCATGGCCACAGATAAAAATAATGTCCCTATTGTACCGATGATACCCAGTATGAAATTATTCACAGCCATACCGGTGACAGTCATGGCGATCGCGACTATTGTTAGCAGTAATGCTCTAGGGGTAACGGTAATTGGATTGACGATCTGCCTTGGCTGTTGATAACGGCTTTGTTTGAGAGCATCTGTATTGTGTTGCGATTGTGGGGAAGTAGTAGCTCCTAGAGCTTCTGGTGCAGCAAGCTTTTCTGTCATCGGGGGATTCTCACTTGCATTGTCCAAGTCATTGGTTTGCAAGTCTTTTTCTGATGTGGGGTGGGAATTAGGTTTACTGGTCATGCTATATATTTTGCCCCAGCAAGTCCCTCAGCGTAACATCATTTTTGCTGAATTAATTGGTAAGCTTTTTAAATTGGTATAACCTAACTCTTCAATAGTTTTTTCCTACTGAGTTCAATATTAAGAGCGATCGCATATAAAATAAGTAGATTTATACGAATATAAGGGAAGCAAGTGGCTTAAATCTGCAAAACAGGTGTTGATTTTACTGCTCATGGAGTATCTTACATATTTAGTATTGAGGAGAGAATATGACTACACCGGTCAATGTACTTATAATTATTCACGGCATGAGTCCCCATCCCGAACCCACATCTCCTTTTAAAATGTATCAAGAATTCTGGGAGGCTTTACTGAAGGAGAAACCAGAGCTATCCCAAGTTTTCCCGGAAAGTTTTATTGGGGTTGAGTGGGGACAAGAGTTACCCATTAATCTCACCATACCTTCAGAGCAAATACGTACTGACCAAAGACTGACTCGGGCTCAAAATTTTGTCAATAAGCGGGTTTGCTACGATGAAGTAGTAAAAGACCCACACCCCCATAATATTACTCAGGGTATGGATTTTCCCATACTCACACCTTTGGTCAGACGATTAGTAGTTGGTTTGCGAGAATCTATCATTACCCGTGGTTTTGGCGATGTAATTTATTATTCTTCTGAAGATGGAGAAAGGGAAGTTCGTCGAGCCGTTTACGGACAAGTTCTAGAAAAATTAGAACTTTACCATGAAGCGAAAGATGTTCGTCTGCACTTGATTGGACATAGTTTGGGTGTAGCACTAACCCATGATTTTCTGTTTGGTTTGTTCGCTCCCAATCATCAACCAGGATTCTGTGAAAAAGATTTTGGGTTGGATGGTAGACGTTTTGAACAATGGCGACAGAAAGCACAAAGAAAAGAATTAAAATTAGGTTCTTTGTCTAGTACTGCTTCTCAACTGCCTATGTTTGCCATGCGTAAACAAAAACTAGTGGATTTTCTCGCGGAAAATAAATTACTTGACCCTAGTTATATTGGCATTGAGCCTACTAATCAGGTGAAGTGGAAAGTATTCTATGATATAGACGATCTTCTTGGTTTTTGCACTCGAAGGCTGTACGATGCTCCGGAGCAAATTATGGAATATCAAGTAGATTGTGGTGACAATCCTGGGGATGCCCATAATGGCTACTGGAAAAACAAAACAGTGATTAAAGAAACAGCTGATTTATTAATATCAAATGCTGATGGACATAATTAAGCCTCAATTTCCTGGAATTATTATCTGAATTAATAATTCGCTATACAGTTGAATATAACTGTAAACATCTGGTGCATACTTGTTGAGTCAGGAAAAATAGACTAAATCATCTGTCTGGTTTTTCCTTGCTCAACAAACCTTTAAATGAGTTGAAACTGCTGGGGAATATTTTCAGCTTTAACCATCCTTGGGGGAACTCCCCAGGTGTAGTTTACGGAACCTGGGGATGAAAGCAAGGGCAAGATGTAGTTATGAAGACGGAGTATCTTGTTGCTTGATATATTTTTTTAGCACATCAAGGGAGACTCCCCCACTGGAATTGACAAAATATGAGCTAGACCAAAAAACTGGTTTGCAGTAGTATTTGTCAACATGGGACTTGAATTCTTTGCGAATTAGTCTGCTTGATGATGCTTTTAGGACTTTTACAAACTCAGAAATATGGGTATCTGGTGAAATATTGACCAACAAGTGAACATGGTCACTTTCGCCATTGAATTCAAGGAGAGTACCTTTTTGTTGCTTACATAGATTAGTAAAAATTGATTGTAATCTAGTGAGTATTTCAGAAGTAATTATCTTTCGTCTATACTTCGTTACCAGAACAATATGTAGGTGAATGCAAAAGACAGCATGAGAACTCTTTCTGAGTAGGGGTTGCACTGGATGTTATGTAAATGATATAATTCCATCCATGATAGTAACATGTAGAACAACATTCCGCTTATATCCAACTAAATCTCAAGAAGTCAAATTGCATTATTGGCGACGACTTCACAAAGATTTGTATAACGCCTGTCTTTACCAAAGAAAGACAGAATATCAGCGTTTTGGCAATTCTATTAGTTACTATGACCAACAAAATAACTTACCAGAATTCAAAGAGTATTGGACTGAATATAAAGAATTAGGTTCACAGGCTTTACAGGCAACCATTAAACGTGTTGATTATGCTTTTGCACGATTTTTCAAAGGGTTGAGTGGTTATCCAAAATTCAAATCTGCAAGACATTATCGTGGTTGGACTTACCCTGGAGCAAGTGGATGGAAGGCACATACAGCAGGAGATAACGGTTATTTGGAATTGTCTAATTTAGGACAAATCCAAATGAGAGGTAAAGCTAGATTTTGGGGAAATCCAACAACCTGCACAATTATTTGCAAGCAAGGTGAATGGTATGCCTCAATCACAGTAAACTGTGAGCCAAAAAGAGAAGCCAACACTGGTGCTATAGGACTAGATTTTGGCACTTATCATGCTATTGCTTGTTCAGATGGCACGATAATTGACAATCCGAAATTTTTAGCTAATACCCAACAAAAGATAGAGCAATCTTCTAAGAAGTTACGTCGCAAACGTGCGCCTAATTACAAGAAGAGAATCAAAGCATCTAAAGGTTGGAGAAAAACCAGGAAACAAATAAGTAAACTTCAAAATCAAGCTGCAAATCAAAGACAAGATTGGCAACACAAGATAGCTGCACAGATAGTAAAGAGTAATTCACTGGTAGCTACCGAGAAGTTGAACATCAAAGGGATGACTCGTAAACCCAAGAAAGGTAGCAAGAGAAAACATCAAAAGACTGGAATCAATCGGTCTTTGTTGGATGTGGGCATTGGTAACTTGGTTTCACTAATCAAGTACAAACTTGATGAGTGTAATGGGGTATTTATTGATGTACCTCTCAAGATTGCTCCATCTCAAACTTGCCCTAGTTGTGGTTACAAAAAGAAAAAAGAATTGTCCCAACGTGTGCATAATTGTGAAAAGTGTAATTTTGTTGCTGACCGAGATGTAGCAGCAGCTATGGTAATGCTCAATCATGCACTGGGGTTAGGAACTAGCCTCATAAACGTAGATGCTGAACCTCTTTCTAAAACCACACAAAATTGTGGAGGTTTTAGGAAAGCTCAGCAGATGAAACGTCAGAAACCTCGGACGTAGGAAAGCGAAGTCCGTAGGTAGTTCATATATTATGCAACTTATTCAACTTCATTAAAAAGATGTTCTTCTAGGAGTGGTTGGAACTTACGAAATTCTTCAGGAGAAAGCAATTCTGGCTTACCAGATTCACCTTTTTTGGCAAAAAACAACAAAGGATCAAGGGGTGTGTAAATTGCATATTCCTGCTCCTCATGATAGAAACTAGCAAGTAATTGCAATTGTTCTGGTTCTAAATTATCCTCTTCATCTTCAATTTCTAAAGTGAAAATTTCTGATTCTTCTACAGGGGGTAAATCCCCTGCAGCTGTCAAAGCGTAAGCTGTATTTTTTAATTCTAAGTTCTGTTCTGCGAGAACGGCTTGGGCTGTACTAAAAATTTGGTCAATAGTAGCATCATCTTCGATTAAAATGGCTTCTTCTTCACCTTCATTACGCCAAGCAAAAATTTCTACTGGTGAGTCTGTAGGAAGTAATAATAAGTATTCTTGTCCCTCTACCACTAAGGAATCCTCAATGTAGCATTCAAGACTTCTTCCTTGCTCATCAGTCAAAGTGATGACACCCAGATCGCGTTCATTTTCATCGGAAAACGGAGAGGAAAACATAACCAAAATTTGCTTGCAACTGGAGAACTAATAGCAATTTTCCGCAATTAATTGACTATGTAATGACAATTTCTATCTTACATCGCTGTTTATTTGCTGCTATTGCTGGCTAATCCACTTCAGAATATCATGCTCCCAGGAATGATCGCGCAAGAGATGTTCTTGTTAATTTAACTACTGTGATTTTTACTATCTAGCCATTGTTGCAAAATTAAAGAGGCTGCTTTGCGATCAATTAAACCTTTATGACGGGATGGGGAAATTTTCTCAGCGATTAACATCTGTTCTGCTTGATATGATGTTAATCGCTCGTCCACATATTCCACGGGTAGTTGTAAGGCTTTAGCCAGTCTGCTAGCAAATTTTTGAGTTTGACGAGCTTGGAAACCCAAAGAACCATCCATTGAGTAAGGTAAGCCTACTACTAGGGTTTGAACTTCCCGTTCTTTAACTAAAATATGGATTTTTTCCACATCCTGAACAAAAGATTGGCGTTCAATGGTGGTGATTCCAGTCGCAATTAAGCCGGTGCGATCGCAACCTGCAACACCAATACGTTTACGACCAACATCTAAACCCAAGGCAGAAATAAATGGTGATTGTTGATGCTGCTTGCTTGGTGCTATAGGTAATTTATCCCGATTTCCCAAACACTTACTCCTGATGTTTATTGATATGCTCTGAGTGATAATCAGCTTCTCTACCGTTCTGTTGATAATGATCCCCCGGATTCACATTATTTTTACCGGAAAATTTGACCGGTTTTTGCATCGGTGTACCTTGACCCAGTTTCTCGGAGGACTTTGATTTATTCCGGGGAGTCCATGACATCCCTCCTGGTATGGGCTTACGTGCTGGCTGCAACCCTTGCAGAACTTCGGGTAACTGAATTCCTTCTAAAGATACTAATCTTGATTCCCTAACTTTATGCCAAACCGAACGGGACATAATTAAGGTATGCTCTATACGATTAGCTCCTATTTGTTCTAAATACTCTTCCCCTTCTGGTTGATAATCAGCAGAAGCTAATTGTAATGATTGGGTCGGAAAATCTTGAACAATACGAGCTAGTTGAGAAATTAATTCTGGATATAACCAAGTGTAAGCTGGGTGTACGGTAAGATTCGCAACGTGGGGTTGTTTTCCTTTGCGATCTAGCTTCAATTGAAAATAACCAATTGCTGCTTTGCGTTGAGGTTCAAAAACATACCCACTAACAACCTCTATTTTTGTCAACCACTGTTGAACGTTAGCTGTTAATGAGCTAAACAAACTGATTTTAAAATCGTGGGTTTGGCGATCAAAAACTTGCCTGACAAGGGGAGGCATAGAAGCCGTATCTAATTGATATAGCAATTGAGCATCGGCATTGCTTATGGGCAGTAAATTGGGTAAATCTGGCTCTAATTGAGCTAGATTTGTTAATAGACTGGGGGCAATTTCCCAGTAAGTCATTTCTGCTAAACGCTGAAACCCATTTTTGCGATATAGTGCCAAGGCATTTTTATCATTGACATTTACTTCCAGTATCCAAGTACGTGCTTCTAACAATGACTCGAAGCAGTAGCGTAGTAGCTGGGAACCAACTCCTTGGCGATCGATACCATGTTCCAACATTACCCGTTCCACCCGCCAAGTACTGCGGGTGCGGTTAAAGGGAGAAACTTGAACTACTCCCAGTAACATTCGCCCTTGTTCTGCTATGTAGGTACAAAGTCGGTGCTGTAAAGGGTTAGGGAACCAGCTTAAAAATTTTAAGATCCCATACCAGTGTCGCAGGCGTTGCATCTGCCTGATGGCAGAATCATCCTGCTTCTGGGTTTCGACAGCCGATGACTCTTGAGCTAGTCTTTCAATTCCATCCAGATCACGATATTGTAATGGTCGGATGACTACGCTGAGATTTTGAGGAATTAGTGAAGTCATTTTGATTTAAGCTGCCATTCAGCCTGACGCAATAAATAGGGATACAGGTAATTTACTTAGGTTAATACTAACGGCTTTTTATTACGAAATATTACTCTCAAAGATAGATTTTTACATCCGGTAAAATTTAAAAAAGTAGACTTGCCGAGTACAACAGTAATTACCCAACAATGTCTACTTTAATTGTAGTGGATTTTTTATATCCCATCCTAGGGAATTTGCCGAGATATCTGCTTTTCAAAGTCTGCTTGGGTTTGATGGAGTAATTCTTGTCTACTATTTTCTGGGGTTTGTTGCTCTGGTTGAGCATTTTTCAGGGTTGGAACCAAATTGCGGGCTTGTAGTGCCATATGAAGTTGGAGGTGAGCCACATATTCGCTAAAATCCTCACGATGTGTATGTGTCTTTGCTAAGGGTTGTGATTCCATTGCCACTGAGATCTCCTTTATTAGGTAGCCATTGATTTATTATAAATACCAAAACTTATCACCTTGTCTTATCTACCTTCATAATTCGCAATGAACTTTAATGCTTCGTTAAACAGCAGAAAAAAGGAGTCATGGGGCTTAAGTAATATAGCGGTCGCCATTATGTTTAGGACGTTTTTCAGTTGATAGTTGTTAGTTGTTAGTTGGTGGTTGGTGGTTGGTGGTTGTTAGTTGGCGGTTGGTGGTTGACAGTTTTTGAGTAGAACAATATTGTCCTAACCGATATGTCCATTGCTATAAGTAAAAAATAATAAGTAATAAGTTTAAAAGTCTCATTG
>JAAUYH010091831.1_pt1 | contig 22747 bp, 17 predicted proteins | sample 7278061 | NCBI WGS metagenome assembly JAAUYH01 (sample SAMN14350203, study PRJNA611818) | marine sediment metagenome | isolation source: surface marine sediment (0.6m) | place: French Polynesia: Moorea | collected 2018-08 | reverse complement strand
TGCCATCTGGTAAGCCAGCAAATACACTAACGAGAGCGATTTCAGCCATATTCAATTTAATGTTTTTAATTTAGCACGATAATCTTACCATCTAGCATGAAATAGCCCTGGCTAAGAGGTAAAGCAGCAAAGGGAATTTGATGTAAATATAAGTGAGGAACAATAATTAGTTCTTCGATATCTGTGAGTTGTTCACAAACCAAGTTATTGAGTTGCAGACGTTGAGATAATTTAGCCAGAAAAGAGTTAATTTGCTTCTTCCAACAGTCTTTTTGTTCTAGATAGGGTGTTAACCAATGTCGATCGATCCATTCTTGCAGGCTATCTCCTTCTGGTTGCAGGCAAAGATGATAATCGATACGATTTTGCCTAACTACAAAAATATAAGTATCTTCTTCGGTAGTGTAGAAACTAAGGATTGCTGTAGTTGGCTTATCTATTAATTGCTGAATAGATTTTAAATCGGGAGGGCTTACTTGAATTTCTCCCGCTAATACTGGATCTAAACTACGGATTTTTTGCCAAATTACTTCTTTCTCTGTTTCTAAAGTGGCAATTTTTTCATTATGGGCTTCGAGGGCTGCGCGATTACGTGTTGGTTTTGCTAAAATAGGTTGTAAACTAGCACCCATTCCAACTAAATTTTGCTGAGTTTCCAAATTTACATTATTGCTTAGGCGTTCAATATCGATTTGTTGCTGTAAAGCATCGTATTGTTGCAAGTAATTATGAACTTCTGTGGGAATTTCTCCCCCTGCGTAAAGATCGTTACTTGCCATCAAATCTACTAACCGCCGACAACGAGAACGTTCGACATATTCAAAGGCTTTATCTAGTTGTTTATTGTTGATATATGCCTGAATGATATTCTCATAGAGATCGATACCTTCTTCCAGCATATTTTGACGTTTTTCATCGTCGATAGTCCATACCCTTAATTGTTCTAAAGCTGCGATCGCAATTTTATATCCCTCGATCGCTTCTTGCCATCTTCCTGCTGTAAAGGCTACGTCGCCCAAGTTTTGTCCTACTTTACAACATACGAATGGATTACTTGCAGGAGTGTAAATTTCTAAAGCCAAACGAAAATAATTAATTGCTTTTATTATTTCCCCTAAATTACCATGAACTAAGCCTAAATTTTGTTGAATGTCTGCCCATTGCTGAGGAAAAGCATCACGATTAAATATCCTTAGTGCTGCTCGATTATGAATTACCGCTTGTTTCAAGTCACAATTTTGATTGTTACAAATTTTGTGGTTATACGTACTGCCAAGATTCATCTGAACCATTGCCCAATCTTGAGGAAATGATTCAGTAGTATATACTTCTAATGCTGCTTGATAGTGACATATTGCTTGCTTTAAATTTTCTACTCTACTTCTCTTCACTCTATAGTTGTATGCACCACCTAGACTATTTTGAGTTTCCGCCCAATCTTCAGGAAATAATTCACAGGTACGAACTTTTAAAGCAGCTTGATAACAGTTAATGGCTTTCTCTATATTGCTTGATTTATTCCCAATAATTCTATAACAGTAAGCATTTCCCAACTTATGATTAGTGTCTGCCCAATTTTTGGGATAGATTTCAGAGGTATAAATTTTCAATGTAGCTTGGAAAATGATAATTGCTTTCTCTATATTGTCTGCTCGATTGCTATAAATTCGCTCACAATAGACAAGACCTAAATTATTTTGAATAGTTGCCCACTGGAGAGGAAATTTTTCGCGAGTATAAACTTTTAGAGCAGATTTATGATAATTAAGAGCTAATTCAAGATTATTAACTCTTTCTCCTCTAATTCGATTACGATAAGCAATTCCCAAATTAGTTTGAATCCTTGCCCAATCTTCAGGAAATAATTCAAACTTAGATACTTGAAGAGCAGATTGATAACATTTAATTGCTAGTTCAAGATTATTAACTCGTTCTCCTTTAATTCTATTAATATAACTTAAACCTAGATTGATTTGAATAGCAATCCATTGTTCAGTCAGCACTTGTGGACTACAAATTTGTAAAGCAGATTTACAAGATTTGATTGCTAGTTCAAGATTATTAGCTCGTTCTCCTTTAATTCTATCCTGATATGCAGAACTAAGATTATTTTGAGTACTAACCCATAATTCAGGAAATTGATTATAGGTATCAATTGACAAAACAAATCGATAACATTGAATAGCCTTTTCTAAAGTTTCTTTATGATAACTACCAATGTGTTTATGATATTCATAGTATACATTACCTAAATTATATTGATTTTCAGCCCATACTATTGGAAAATCATTAGAATTAAAAATTTTAAGAATAATCTCAAACCCAATTATAGTGATTTGATAATTATGCGATTTATTACCAAAAGGAAAGTCACTAATTATATGACTTAGAAAAACAAGATTTAAAGCAATTGGTATTTTCTTTCTTTGTTCTAGCTTGAATAAAATATCTTCTGCCCAATACCATAATACTTCAGCAAAATCCTCATCAAGTTTATCGATATTTGCTTCTAGCAGAGGATAGATGACTTGTGGATCGGCATCACTATCTGCGATCGCAGTTAATACTTCTTCTAAAAAATTAGAATAGGTTTCCCAAAGTACTTTATTCAAGGCTAATAGACAAATTTAAGGTTGACAAACTTATAATTCCCGAATATCTAGCCTTGGTAACGTCAATAGTTCTGTGATTAATTACAGTTTCACAAAATAAATTTAACAATCTAATAGTCAAGCCAATCCCATCAAATAAGTTTAATTATCCATTGTCAATTGTCAATTGCTAACTTTCAGACCAAATTTGATTTAATTTTTCTACTACCTCTTCTGCTAATTCCATTAATTCAAAATCATCATCTTCTACTGATGTTTCTCTCTCTCTTCCTATACCGATAATGTTACCTGCTAGCATATCTTTAACTGCATAAGGTTTTTCTGTATCAGCTTCAAGGCGATAAATTCTTTCTAACTGAAAAACAAGATCGTAAATGTCTACATCCTCTAATTTTTCTTTGACTTTAGTTATGACTAGATCGTTTTCGTTACTAAACAAATTATTAGCTAATTCCAAACGGTATAGATGATCGATCAAATCATCAAGAGAATGTAAATCATCAATAGCTATTGAAGTTAGAGAATCATTAAAACTAGGATAAAACCCCAGTAAAGTAGCCTCATCTAACTCATCATTTAACTGTACTGCTACATAACCAATGCGATCTTCTGTAGCTTCCGTAGGAACGAGAAAATTAGTTTCTTCTGACCATAAAAAACGGCATTCTAACTTACCAATACCTGTAATGAATATATCCGCTACATCTAGGCGCGATCGAACTATTACATTCCCAAAATCACTTTTACTATTATTAGTTTCATAACCTTGCCATTGTAGATAACTATCAACAGCGTAAACCGCCAAAGTATTCAAATATACTTGTTTGCCCCGATCTTTTTTTGTAGATTTTGCACCCAACTCCATAGCTTCAGCAGCAAAGTAACTAGCAAGATGATGAGCTTGCCTTCCCAGAGGTATATTGACCAAATTACTTTCTATTTTATTCATGACGATATCCTAAGTCTTCAGCAATTTTTTGTAATTTTGGTAAGCAATTACGTTTCCAATGGGAATTAAGAGTTTGATAATTTATGTTTAATTCTTTCGCGATCGCACTTATTTTTTTAGGAGGTTCTTGTAATAATTTCTTTTTACTTATTAATTGACAATTTCCTTGAGGGTATTTTCTAGGATGGCAATTACCAAGTATTTTTTGAGGGTCTTCGATAATATATTTTTCTATTGTAAGAGAAATATTTTGTTTTTCTTGTTTTGCCAATCTTTCTATATAATTATCTATCTCATCGCGATGAGGAGAATTAAAACCATCTTGTGTTAAAAAATCCATCAAAGTTTTATCTTCATACTCTCCCATCGCTTTACCTAACCTAATAAATTGAACTTTATTATTTTTAGGAGAATATTTTAAATCATGAAGTCGCCAGTAAAAAGTTTTATTGAACCATTGCACAAATCTTTTTTCTACAGCAGGTTGATGATAGTCAAATTTAGTACAGAGATTGCGATTAACATATTCAAAAGTTTGATTTAAAGCATCTAAACGATGAGGACTGTTAGATTTACCTAATTTGGGAAGCTTTTGAATTTCAATTAGTAACCTATTCATAGCCTTTCGCCGTTGTGGACTTTGAGGCGGATGCTGACAAACTTCTTGGATTAGTTCAACAAGCATAGACAGCGATTACAAGTATATGGATAAAACATCGACCAATCTAACACAACTTTCTTTGTTGATTCACGTAGCTTTAAGGTTAATCTTGACAAGAAGTATCAATCACTATTGTTATGGTGATTTATTGTGCTATGAGAAAGCTAAGCAGATAGAATTCTGAATCTTGAAAGTTATAAATTGTGCTTGATTTGCTCCAATAAGGTATAACACTTCTAAATCTTTAACTCAAAACTAAAAATCAAGCTATGCTATTGGCAATTATATCTGTCTACAAGCTAGTTCTCTCAAACACAAATTACTCAAATGAATTTGAGCCGACAAGAGATATTTATTGCCTCCACACTAGCGATCGCTTTCTGTGTTAGTGTTGTCTTAGTCTTATTTCGCAGTCTTCAGGCAAGTTTGATTGGTGCAGCGATGGTATTTGCGATCGCTATTGCTTATCGGTATCCCCGTAAAGGATTGTGGCTATTTCTAATCTATATGCCTTTGGCTGGCACAGTTAGCTATTCTTTAGCTTCAATTTATAGAGCCGTAGGTGCCCATGTATCCTATTCTCAGGATTATGCTCTATTTCATTTAGCTAAAGATGCTTTTTACTTGCCCGCATTATTCTGTATTTTAATATCAGGTTCATGGTTGAAAGGACTAAAAAATCTTCGAGGCAATCTGAGGATTTTAGTAATTGCTATCTTGTTTTTATTAGGAGCTTGTCTACTTACTCTATTTTTGGTTAATTTTCCCCAACAGCTATCAGCTTCAGGTAGAGAAAAACCTTTTTTAATGGGAATTATTGGCTTAAAAAAATTAGTTGGCTATCTTCCGCTAATGGCTTGTAGTTATTATCTCATTCGCGATCGACAAGATTTAAAGTATTTATTCCGCTTACAAATGATTATTAGTTTGGTTTGTTGCGGATTATGTTTAATACAGTATTTATTGCTAACTCAAGGGATTTGTGCTGGTAATATTGATTTACCTGAACCAGCTTTTAGAAGAGTTACTCTTCAAGCTAGGTGTTTTGTGGGAGGCTCTCTTCTTTACAATCCTCAAATTAAATTAATTAGTTTACCAGGAACTTTTGTTGCACCTTGGCAATGGGCATGGTTTTTAATTGCTAATAGTTTTTTTACTGCTGCTGCCACAGCCTATGAATCTTCTCGTCTGTGGCGTATATTGGGTTTTATCTCGATCGCTTTAGTTATCTTTGCTACTGCTATTTCTGGTCAAACAACAGCTACACTACTTGTACCTATTATCTTTTTTGTTCTTTTATGGGCGACAGAAAGAAATAATAAATGGCTTCCTTATAAACTGGGAATTGCTACTTTTTTATGTATTTTAATTGCTAATAATTTTGGTGTATTTGGTTCATCTTTAGACAGTATCATTTCTCGTTGGAACTATAGTCCACCACAGCAATTTATTATTGGTCAGTTTAATTGGATTATCAGAGAAGGTGTTCCTCTTCTCGGTCAAGGTTTAGGTAGATCCGCTAGTGCTGCCCGCAAATTAGGCGATATTCGACTCATTGAAACTTTTTATCCCCGCTTACTTTATGAAATTGGTTGGTTAGGTACTCTGGCTTTTTTGGGGGCAGTTTCTCTAATTACTATCTATACTTTTAAAGTTTATTGCTCTATCCAAAATTTACCTATGCGTAGTTTAGGAATTTGCTTATGGCTATTTATCTTGTTTATTAGTTACAACACTTTTTACTATCCGTTAGCTGTTGAACCCGTAAATATTTATTATTGGTTTTTTGCAGGAGTATTATTGAAATTACCGATGATCGATCGTGCTGAGAGAGAAATAAAGGATTAGGTAGGGGTAAACGGCTGTTTGCCCCTACAAATAATACTGATAGCTATTCAATCAACCTTTAACACAAACTACTTGTTTAAGAGTAGCGACTACTTCTACTAAATCAGCTTGTTGATTCATTACCTCTTCGATCGATTTATACGCACTAGGAATTTCATCGATGACACCTTTGTCTTTACGGCATTCAATACCCTGAGTTTGCTGAACTAAATCATCTACGCTAAAACGTTTTTTGGCTTGAGTACGAGACATAGTTCTCCCTGCGCCATGACTACAAGAACAGTAGCTATGGCTATTGCCTTTTCCTTTCACAATAAAAGATTTTGCACCCATAGAACCAGGAATAATGCCATAGTCTTCTTCTTTGGCACGGACAGCACCTTTACGGGTAACATAAACTTCTTCGCCAAAATGAACTTCTTTTTCGGCATAATTGTGATGACAATTAACAGACATTAGAGGTTTTGTGGGTTTTCCTCCAGCCAAGTGCTTTTCGACAATACGCTTAAAACGCTCCATCATCACATCTCGGTTAAAACGAGCATAATTTTGCGCCCATTGTAAATCTCGCCAATAAGCTGCAAATTCTGGTGTTCCTGCCACAAAGTAAGCTAAATCTAGATCTGGTAATTTAATATCTGCTAATTTAGCTAGTTCTTTCCCTGTCGCAATATGACACTGCGCCAACATATTACCAATATGACGAGAACCAGAATGAAGCATTAACCAAACCTGATTTTCTGTATCTAGACATAATTCAATAAAGTGATTCCCTCCACCAAGAGAACCCATTTGTTTCATAGCTTTGTCTTCTAGACGCTTTACGCCTGGATGTAACTCTTTAAAGTCTCGCCAACCTTGCCAGTTAGTAACTGCTTTGGCTATTTCTTTATTTTGATTGAAGCCAACAGGAATAGAGGATTCAATATCTTGGCGAATTTTTTTCAGTTTTCCTTCTAGTTGAGTGCCATTAAATGGAGTTTTAACAGCAGCCATCCCGCAGTTATGAACAAATACACCTGCACTAAGAGCAAAGTTATTATATTCTGGAACACTCAGACAATATACATCTTCACGTTCAGTTAAGGGAATCACTTTTACAACTTTGTGATTATATGTCTTTTTGGAGTTGAGGCGATCGCTTTTAACTATATTATTACTAGCGTTACCATTAATCTCTTGTGCTTTTTGCCATCTACCAGAATAATTTTGTTGAATCAAAGTATACCCATCTTTGTCCGTTTTTGAATAAAAAGGCATCAAAGAATCACCAGGCTCTAACGTATCTGCTTCTTGATAATTGCCATCTCTCAACATGAATTGATGATCACGAGTGCATCTGATTTCCTCGCCATTATCCAGAATGACTTTGACTAAAGGTGCTTGACGACGAGTTAGACGAGCGATCGCACTTGCTGCTACAATTTTTCCAGTCGAAGTACAGGAATAAATATAAATCTGAGATTTTTGTTCAGCTAATTTTTGAATAGGATAAGATTTTCCATCTACTAAGGGAATTAACGTATCTCCCGTAAAACAACCAATATCTACCCCCACAGCAGCAGGAATAACAGCATCTTTCGTGGCAATGACTGAACCAACTAACGCTCCTTTACCTAGATGGACATCTGGCATTAATGCTACGTGTTTGTATACGAAGGGCAAAGACGCTACATTTTTTGCCATCTGGGTTTCGTTAGCCCCTAGTTCGTGATTTGCCCAGGATAAGACGGGTTTATCTGTTGATGCAGTTAACTGTTGATAAGGCATAGGAACAATAAATCGATTACTAATATAATACAGTATTTTTTTAGCAAACACTACAATCGCTTTATCTACAGCTTTTGGACAGAGGTAATCACCTATAATATCTGTGAAATTTTTAATTCCTAATTACAATGACTACACAATCAGAACTGCCTACACTAGCTAGCTTAGACTATTTATCTTATCTAGATGATAATGGTTCTGTGGGTGAAGATACTCAAAAGAAAATTGGTGTGTATGCTATTTTTGATCGCGATCGCCAATTACAATTTGTCGGCTACTCCCGCGATATCTATCTTAGTCTAAAACAACATTTAGTGAGGAAACCAGAAGCTTGTTATTGGCTAAAAATAGAAACGATCGATCGTCCTACCCGCTCAATTTTAGAATCAATCAAACAAGCTTGGATTGAAGAAAACGGTGTTACTCCTTCAGGTAACGGAGAAGAAGAGAAAATTTGGACACAACCAATAGATGCTAAGCTCACTATGACAGAAGAAGAAAAGGCACAGTATCAGAAAAGTGATGAGTTAGGACGAATTAAAATTCTAAAGAAAATAGCTAGAAGAGTAGAAGAAACTATTAAGGAACAATTAAACTTACGGGGAGTCAATATGGATATGCGTTTTAACCCCAAAATCAAAGAGCAAGGTTTATTGGATTTAAAATAGGAATTAGAAACTGGTAATTAGAGATTAGTGACTAAAAACTAATAACCCTAAGGGTTCATCATTGGTTTATGGCGGAAACTCCCTAGAAAGCAATGATTCACTAACAACTAACGACTAACAACTAACAACTAACAACTGTATGAAAGCTGCACTACTAAATAAACGCTATCGTATTTTAGAAACTCTAGGACGAGGAGGATTTGGAGAGACTTATCTCGCTGAAGATACCCATATGCCTTCGGGAAGAAAGTGCGTAATTAAGCAGCTTAAACCAGTTGTCGAACAACCGCGTATTCCTTTGTGGATGAAAGAAAGATTTCAACGGGAAGCAGCGATTTTAGAAGAGTTAGGCGAAGGGCATAACCAAATTCCTCGACTTTATGCCTATTTTTCTGAAGAAGACAAGTTTTACTTAGTTCAAGAATGGATTGAAGGACAAACCTTAGCCGAAAAATGGTCAAGTACGGGAAATCTAAATGCTGAGCAAGTAATAGGTATTTTAGTTGAGCTTCTACCTGTACTAGATTACATTCATGAGCGTCGAATTATCCATCGAGATATTAAACCAGAGAATATTATTTTACGCGATCGCAATCTGATTCCTGTTTTAATTGATTTTGGTGCAGTGAAAGAAGCTATGGCTACAGTAGTTAGCCCCAAGCAAAGTAGCGCGTTTTCTGTGTCTATTGGTACTCCTGGCTATATGCCTTCAGAACAAGCTGCTGGTCGTCCAGCCTATTCTAGTGACTTATATAGTTTAGGATTAACCGCCATCTTTTTACTATCAGGAAAATCTCCTCAAGATTTAGAAGCGGACCCTCGTACAGGAGAAATAATCTGGCAAAAACACATTCCCAATCTAGATCCTAAATTAGCTGCTATCTTAGATAAAGCAATCCGTTTTCATCCTCGCGATCGCTTTTCCTCTGCTAGAGAGATGTTAGCAGCACTAGAATCTTCTTCTCCAGTAACTAAGCTAACAGGGGTAACCATGAGGGTTGCTCCAGGAAATATACCTTCTCAACCTGGCGATGTTTCTCAATCAGGTAAACATCATACCGTTGTTTACGATGATCCTAATACTAAACAAAGTAATTGGTTTGTTAAAATTTTCTTGTTTCTCTTTATTGCGACAGGACTCAGTATAGGTGCATTTGCTGCTGGATTTTCTCTGTTATCTAACTGGTGGAATTCTCGCCCATTACCTTCTCCCCAAGTTAAGATAGAGCAGCCTAATCCTATTCGTATTAATCTTCCTAAAATTAATAAGCCAGAAGAATCAGAAAATCCAGAAGAATTAGCAGAATTACCTGAAGAGTTAGACGAAGAAGCCGAAAATCCAGAAGAAGAGATCGATCCAGAAGAAACTAATCCAGAATCAGAAATAGAAGTTCCTGAAGTTGTTATCGATACTCCACCCACACCGAAACCCGTTCCTCAACCAGAACTAAATGTACCAATTATTACTACCGGCACATCAGAAAGTCAGCTTGTCAGTACCTTAGGTAAACCAACCACTCAAAGAAAAGAAAGAACTGGTACAGGAAACACTTTAACTTATCACAATGTTGGCTCTAATCAAGTCCATTTAAGCTATCGCTCTGATAGTAATGGTAAAATTCGTCAAACTGACATAGCCTTGAATCAATCAGTTAGCTTAGGAGCAATGCAAAATACTCTAGCTGACCTTTTAGGAGGTAATGCTCCTGCTGGAGTTAAAGAAAAACTCAGAAGGGTATATTCTCGCCAAACTGAATTTAGTTTCTTTAAAGTAGGTAATCTAGAAGGCAAAGTTCAGCGCGATGCTAAGGATAGAGTTCTTATTTCTGTTTGGGAATCAGGGTTTTAAAGTCAATTCAGGTTAAGAAAGTTAATTGGTTTTGTTGAATGGACAATTGACAACGAGTATTTCAAGTGCGTTTATGTGACAAAGAAATCATTCCTGTATAACGTTCCACATCTTAGCTGCATTTTCATATTCCTCTTCTGACCACACCTGATTTTAACGTTGCTTTCTTCCCTTTTCCTTATTTAGTTCACTTGTTCTAACAAAACTGACCTGCTCCCCAATATTGACGCAATAATAGAATCCATATCGATAGATTTATTGACATGGATTCTAAACTAAAGATACAGAAGAAAAAGACAGATCAAACCAAATCAAGAGTATTATGTTAGCCAAGCACGAACATCGATCGCGAGTTTTTGTCCTAATTTGAGTAAAGGACGAATTTGAGATAAGTCCCAACGGCAACTAGTAACTGAATTATTCTCAAAACAATCAGGTATAATTTTTTGGTGTAGGCAACGGAAATAAACTTCTTGAGCGCGATCGAGGAATAAACCTAAATTCAATTGATAACCAAGATCGATAATAGTTTCTAGTCTGTTTACATCTTGTTCTAATAAAGAAGGATCGCCGTCATACAAGACTCGCCACAACAAACGCAGAATAATTTGCTCTAAAGTTTTCTTGCCTTCAGGAATAGTGAGTTGACATTGCAGTTGTTTAGCTTCGGCAGCGATCCCCTTAAGCTCAGTTAAATGATTATCTATTTCTGTTAAGTTTTCGATCGACTGTTCTAAAGCAGAAATGGATAATAAGCAACGATGAGACAAAGCTATGTCGGCTGCTACTTGCAATTCTTGGGGAACTGGTAATTCTTCTCGTTGAAAAGCAGCTAAAATACTGTAATTTTCTCGATAAACTTGAGTATAAAGCTGGTCTAGACGCTTTTTCGTTTTAGCTGTTAATTGCTGCATAATTCGATGTCTTTCTTCGGCAAACAAATGTTGCAAACTGAAGAATCGATCGCTCAATAGTTGATTCATTGCCATAATAGTTTGAGCAGCACTAGCTTGTTCGAGGGTAGCAAATAACTGCTGTTTGACTTCTGTGTAAGCTAGACGACCACTAAAAGGCTGAATACAACAATGGAAATCCCAACCACCCAAGTGTAAGACAGCAAAAACAAAATGATGAGATTCCCAGGTAATTTCTGAAGTTAAACGGACTTGTCCTACTGCTAAGGTAAGTACCCCTAACTGTTGTTTCTGATAGTCTAATCTCTCCGCAGCGTAACAATAAACTCTTTCTCTTTGAGGATAATTAGTAAATAGAGAACTAATAGCGTAGTGAGCAGCTACCTGATGAAAATTGATCTGGGCAGGAGCTACTAATTGATGGTATACTCCTGCGCCATTACCAAATACCTCTACATTGCTAGGAGCTTTTGCTAACCTTTGGACAAATTCTTGTCGCCAATGTACCCCTGCTACTTCTCCTGCTAATTCTAAAGCACGAGCAGCATAACGAAGAATTTGAGTTCCTTCTGGACGAGATATTTCTTCAAAAAACCAACCGCAGCTAGTGTACATCAACAGAGTATGCCGTTGCATTTCTAAGAGCCGTAAAGCATCTATTTTTTCTGCGGAAGTTAGTTGACGGCATTGATGAATTGTAAAAAAATGTTGAACTTTGTCGGGAGAACGATCTCGGATAACCTGAATGTATTCTTCTCTTGCTTGCCAGGGATCGTGGAATAACTTGCTAGCTTCGTCTACATAAACCTCTGCTAGTTTATCTCGCAGCCAGTCAAGAGCGTCTCTTAGGGGTCTGCGCCATTTTTGGTTCCATACGCCACCTCCACCACAGCCACAATCTTCTTGCCAACGATCGACACCATGAGAACAACTCCACGCTGTTACTGGCTTGAGGACTACTTCCCAGCTAGGTTGTCTAATACTTAGATAATGAGCATAATTAGTGACTGTCCAACCTCTAGAGAGAAATTCTTGGGTAAAAACATAAGCTAGGCATTTTTCTGTGCCTCCTTTATGATGACCGAAGGTTTCTCCGTCTGTCGCTACATTAATTAATTGAGACTTACGGTTATCGCCCCGTATGGCTTGTCCTATCCTAGCAATAAAGTTGTCTCCAGTACTAAGAATATCACTAAAACCCATATCACGGGAAATAGGGCCATCGTAGAAAAAGATATCGATATAGCGACCATCTTCGATAAAACAGCGATAGGGACGAGTGGGATCGATCTGACTACCGCCTACTTCATGCCATTCCGGTTGGGGATCGTTGTCTGTAGGTAAAGGACGACATCTTTCTGCTTGAGAGGGAGCAAGAATAATAAAGCGAATATCCTCATCAATAAGAGCTTTTAAGGTGGAATAGTCTACGGCAGTTTCTGCGAGCCACATCCCTTCTGGCTCTCTGTGGAAGCGGGAACGAAAATCAGCTTTACCCCAACGAATTTGGGTATATTTGTCTCTTTCGTTGGCTAAGGGCAGAATAATATGATTATAGACTTGGGCGATCGCGTTGCCATGTCCATTTAATCTTTCACAACTATTTCTATCTGCTTCAATAATGCGCTGGTAAACTTCGGGATCGTATTGTTCCAACCAGGACATTAAGGTTGCACCGATATTAAAACTGAGATACTCAAAGTTATTAACGATCCCAATTAATTCTTCATGGTGATTAAGAATTCTGGCAAAAGCATTAGGACGATAGCATTCATAATGGATGCGTTCATTCCAATCATGGTAGGGATTAGCACTAGGTTGACGCTCGATCGTATCTAAATAAGGGTTTTCCCGTGGTGGTTGATAAAAGTGACCATGAATAGTTACGTATACACCCTGAGCCGTTTTTAAGGGATTAGTTTCATCATTCTCTACTATCGATGCAGATGCAGCATGGGCAGTCTTATGGGGAAGATTGTTCGCAACAGATATCATAAGTTTAAAGGATTAATACAATTAGCTTAAATTTTCTAGTCAGAACCAATGAGGCGAAAGTACTTTTTATATTTAAGCTTAAGTATTAGAGAAATGGAAACAATATTTTAGTTATTTTAATAAGTCTTTCATCTTAATTATTATTTGTTTAAAAAAAATCTCTCTTTAGTTTAATAAATTTAACATTAAACTAAAGAAAGTTAGTATATTTAGCGACAATTTATCTAACTCAAGTATGGTGATTAATGTGCAGTCTATCTGTATGATCGATTTTAAATCACTAGTATGTTTGGTGGTAAATGTCATCCTTTTACATTCATAAATCCTTGAGCTTTTCTTGGTTACAGAGAAAGCTGCTCCTCATTCAAAAATTTAAGTCATCGTTTCACCGACGTGAAACGATGAAGCCTGCGGTGAACAGTGTTCCCCGGTCAAATGCTATCGTTTTGACAAAGTCGGACAGCATAGTTAATGTTGAGAATTTATTCAAGAACTATGCACCTTCCATATCACTTTTTCTTGCTTTATTGGCGTTATCTTTTACAGCTATTTTCTTTAAATTAGGTGAAACAGAAATTAGCTCTAATGCTGTAGTTTTTAATCGTCTTTGGATTGCCACTATAATTTTAGGGGTATCTCAAAAAACTAGTAAAGTAAAATTATCTTCCCCAAATGAGATTAATCAAAAAATTCATGAAAACAACTTAAAAACTTATACTAAGCGTGAACTTTGGTTAATATTATTAATGGTAGTTAGTGCCACTGCTTCTATACTGTTTTGGGCTTGGTCTTTAAGTCAAACTAGTGTGGCTAACTCTACAGTGTTGCGGAATTTAACCCCTTTATTTACGAGTTTATGTGGTTGGTTAATTCTTAAACAAAAGTTTGATCGACAATTTTGTTGGGGAATGTTAATCGCTATAGTTGGTGCTGTAGCAATAGGTTGGGATGATTTACAAGTAAGTAATGATAACTTTTTGGGGGACGCTACTGCTTTATTATCCGCTTTCTTTTATGCGATCTATCTTTTAGCAGTTGAAGATTTGAGATTACACCGAAGTGCTACTACTATCTTATTTTGGCGTTGCTCTTTTGGTACTCTTGTGATGTTACCTATTGCTGCGTTTACAGGAGATTCTCTTTTTCCTACTTCTTGGTTAGGTTGGATCTTAGTAATTGCTTTAGCATTTGTTTCCCAGGTTTGTGGACAAGGGTTATTAGCTTATAGTCTGAGTAAATTTTCGTCTAGTTTTGTGGCGATCGTTTTGCTCTTGACTCCTATTACCACTGCTATTTTAGCCTGGCTAATTTTTGCTGAAAGTCTTGGATGGCTTAATGCGATCGCTTTTATTTTAGTTTTATCTGGTATCTATATAGCGCAGTCTAGTTCATCTGTTCAAAAGACTTAAAGGTATCCAAACAAGCCAAAAAACGTTTGGCTTCTGGATGTTCGGATTTGACAAACTCTTTTGGTTTTGCCAATTCTACTAATTTACCAGCGGACATCAAACCAATTCTCGTAGCTAGAAAAAAAGCTTCTTGAATATCATGAGTAACAAATATAACGGTTTTACCCAATTGCTCTTGTAAATGTTGAAACTGTTGTTGTAACTCCAAACGAGTAATGGGATCGAGTGCGCCGAACGGTTCATCCATGAGTAAGATAGGGGGATCTGCTGCCAAGGCTCTAGCAATCCCTACTCGCTGTTTTTGTCCCCCGGAAAGACTGTCGGGATAGCGTTGAGCAAATTGTTCTGGCTCTAGCCCTACTAAATGTAACAACTCATACACTCGCGATCGTACTTCATTTGCTTTCCAACCTAGCAAACTAGGTACAAGTCCAACGTTTTTGGCAACGCTAAAGTGAGGAAATAAGCCAATTTCTTGGATAACGTAGCCAATATTGCGCCTAAGTCTAATTTCTTTCCACTCGGTTGTTTTTTTGCCCTCTACCGTTACTGTTCCTGCTGTGGGGGTAAGTAAATTATTAACTAGCTTCAGGGTGGTTGTTTTTCCGCTCCCACTACGCCCTAATAAAACTAAAGCCTCTCCTTGCTCGATCGCTAAATTAAGCTGAGATAACAGTGTTTTTTCTTTTACTTGGTAACTGACATCTTGGAAAGCAACGGCAATTTGTTTTGATGATGACATTGGGTTTTTTAGAAGTTCAGAATTGGGAAGTTCAGAAGTTCAGTAGTATTATTAAAACATAAAATTATTGTTTAAACTCTTTAAAAAATTCTCTTTCAATATCTAAAGGACTCTCCTTAAAACTGCGATTAATATAGTTAATTAAAATACTCGATTTAATACCTTTAAGAGTGACACTTTCATCTATCTCTACATATTTATTTTCTTGTAATAAATAAAATTTTATTTCTTTATGCTGCCATATCCAGACTTCTTCAATCTTGAGGTATTGATATTTAGTTAAATCGTTGAGACTACCACTAGAGAAATTAACTTCTACTGCTAAATCTGGCTTAGTTTTGTCTGAGTTAAAAGCATAAGCTACATCAGGCTCTTTGCCTTCCTTGCCTTCTTCTTTGAGTCTAGTACTGTTAAAAGTATAATAACGAATATTGAATTTTCGACAGTAGCCAGTGATAATATCTCGAATCATATCTGCTATTCTTTCATGATTTCTTCCTGGTGACACTATGGTTATTTCTCCGTTTAGAAAAGAAATTAAATAAGAGTTATATTCTGGAGCATCTAATTTTTCGTAGTACTCCCAGTCTGCACCAGTTAATATCAGTATTTTATCTTCTTGGGAAAATTTTCCTGAATTGATAGATAATTTATCGTTGATTAACATCATTGTTTTTAGAAGTTCAGAATTGAGAAGTTCAGAAGTTCAGCATCAGCCTATAATATTCTGTACTTCTGTGACTCCTGTATTTTAATACCCTGTGAATAATTCTTGTTTTTCTCAATTCCAACTGATCGCAGCGATCGCGACTACTCCTCAAGCTGCTAAAATTCTGCAACCTTTATCTAAAAGTATTAAAGCAACTCTATATTTACCAAAATCTGTAAATTGGTCTGAAGAAGCCCACATATATCATGAGTCTACCAGAAAACACTTAATTTCGATCTGGGATAAATATCAAGCTTTTATTTTTTGTTTGGCTACAGGGGCAGTAGTTCGTCTGATTGCTCCTTTACTGAAAGATAAATCTCGCGATCCTGCTGTGATAGTAATTGATGCGGAAGGACGTTTTGTGATTAGTCTTTGTAGCGGACATCAAGGTGGTGCGGATAAACTGACTCAATTAATTGCTCAACAAATCGGAGCAACACCGATAATTACAGGGGCATCTTGTGGTTTAAATTTACCCGCGATCGATATACTGGGTGTTCCCTATGGTTGGCGCAAAGGAGAAGGAAATTGGACTAGGGTAATGGGTGCAATTTCCCGTAGAGAAACGGTACAGGTAATTCAAGAAGTAGGTTCAACTCTCTGGCAAGAACATTTACCAGATCAACACTCTTTTTATTTTGGTTTTCCTGAATCTCAAGAATCTATTACACCTAAAGCCCGCATTTGGATTAGTCCTACTAAAAGAAAGTTTAATCCTGACTCAAATTTACCCAAAGTCCAATGGCATCCCAGAGTATTGTGGTTAGGAATTGGTTGTGAACGAGGAACATCTAAAAAATTAATTGAGACAGCCATAACCACTACTTGTCAAAAATATCATCTAGCAACAGAAGCGATCGCAGGAATTGCGACGATCGATCTTAAAGCTGACGAAAAAGGTATTTTAGAACTATGTAAGAGTTGGAATTTACCTTTAAAAACTTTCTCGGCTGAAGCATTGAAGCAAGTTGAAGTGCCAACTCCCTCTGCTGTGGTTAACCAAGAAGTGGGTACTCCTAGTGTGGCAGAAGCAGCAGCAATATTAGCAAGTAAAGAGGGAACAGGGAAAAGGGAACAGGGAACAGCCTTGGTTAAAAATAAAAATTGTTTTTTAACTGATGTTTTACTAGTCTCTAAACAAATATTTAAACTAGACCATGAACCAGGTGCGGTAACAGTTGCGATCGCCCAATCTGAACTAGAATATACAGGGCGTACTGGTAAATTATATCTAGTTGGTATCGGTCCTGGTAGCCTTGAGCAAATAACTCCTGCTGCTAAAACTGCTATCACCGAAGCGGATGCAGTTATTGGATATTCTCTCTACACTAATTTAATCAAAACTCTATTTCGCCCAGGACAAATTATTGAATCTTTACCCATCACTCAAGAAAGACAAAGGGCACAAAGAGCAATAGAATTAGCCGAGTGGGGTTTAACTGTCGCTGTAGTTTCCTCTGGTGACTGCGGTATCTATGGCATGGCTGGTTTAGTTTTGGAAGAATTACAAACAAATAATTGGGATGGTAAAACTCCCCAAGTAGAAGTATTCCCCGGTATTTCCGCCATCCAAGCTGCTGCTGCTAGAGTCGGTGCGCCTTTAATGCACGACTTTTGTGCTATTAGTTTAAGTGATTTATTAACTCCCTGGGAAGTAATTGAGAAACGTTTACAAGCTGCTGCCATGGGCGATTTTGTCACCGCAATTTATAATCCTCGATCGCAAAAACGCACCCAACAAATTATTATTGCCCAACAAATCTTTTTACAACATCGTCATCCCCATACCCCTGTTGCCATTGTTCATTCTGCTTATCGTCAAGACGAACAAATTCATCTTACTACCCTGGAAAAGATGTTAGATAGTTCGATCGATATGATCACAACAGTTGTTATCGGCAATAGTAACACCCGTAATTATGCTAACTGGATGATCACTCCTAGAGGATATTTAGGTTTTGAGCAACAAAATAACCAATAGCTAGTCTTACTAGGCGTAAGTAGCAAGTAATAAGTAGGGAGTAGGGAGTAGGGAGTAGGGAGTAGGGAGTAGTAAGTAGGGAGTTATATATTATCTGAATAAATAGTCTATTGCTAGCTAAGAGCTAAAGGCTAATAGCTAAGAGCTTTGTTTAATAATCCTGTTGTTCATCTATGGGGAAAAACTGATTAACTAAACCCGATACAAAAGAAAGGACGATCGAGCCAAAAATAGCAGGAAAGAAACCACCCACGGTAAAACCAGGAGTAAGATAACCTACCAAACCAAGAGCGATCGCGTTGACTACTAACAAAAATAGTCCTAAAGTTAAAATCGTTAAAGGTAAAGTAAACAAAATTAAGATTGGTTTAATGATCGCATTTACCAATCCCAACACTATTGCCCCTACAGCAGCAGCAGTAAAACCGGTAATCGTTAACCCAGGTACAACCCAAGCTGTAATTAACAACGAGATAGCACTTGCTAGCCAAGTAAGTAAAAATTGCACCATTGACTTTGATTGTTAATTCTGTTAATAGATTTCATAGTTTAATTGTACCTTTTCTCTTGATTTGACTTGAATTAATTGATCGAACAAATAATCTTACTGCGCTTTTCAAATGAGTAGACCACAATAGTAAAAAAGCTAAGAGCTAATAGCTCTTAGCTACGAACCAACTTTAAAAACGTAGTCTATTTAACTATTTTTAATAATGTTGTAGCCTGTGACTACTGTTTGACCATTAGGATAAATTGTCCAAATCCACTCTACTGATTCATCTTCAGCTACTTCAACACTGATTACTGTTGAGGGAATGTTGGTTGTAGTAGTGGATAAGGATAAGGTTGATGGAGGTGCAGTCAAAATCCTTTTTTTCTTTTCTTGGTTATGAGTAACAATCATATTGTTTGCTTAGGTTTAATTACTATCTTCTATAAGCTTTAGCCGAAGCTCTAATCCATATTGAGGCAGCAATAATGAAGGGGATGAGAATAAAAAGTAACCCAGAAATTAAAGCGTATTCTCTAATAATGGCAAAAGAAGCCATTGCTGCTATGCCTAATCCACAGTAAATCAGACCGACAATGGGAAGACCAAGAACTAGAAAAATTAATTGTGTATTGGGGTTAGTCACAATTTTGTTTTGCATTTTAATCACCAACAATGTTGATCTCGATCGCATTTCATTTCATTCTAGAATCTGAATCAATGCTCGTAAACCGACGATAAAACTAGAAAATTATACCTGGCAAAATTAATAGGTATTGCTATTAGTGCGCTCGAAATCACTTCAATATATTTATCTTTCCTATTCAAATCAATAGGTATTTTTTTATTATTGCTGCTGTACTTTGCTTGATTTTTTGGAGTTAAAGCTTGCTCTATCTGGATTGTAGGCAATATCCTCGACTTGAAAAATTGTCTTGAGAATGTTCTTCAAAATACTCATAAAATCAGGAGTTACCTTAACTCCTTCAGTACCGATAAGCTTGAACAGAATTCATTTTTAATAATCTTAAATCCCATTCTAAGTAGCTCCACTTAATTAAACATACAATATTTTGTAGGTTGGGTTGAAGAATAAAACCCAACAGCCATAGGTAATAGATGGGTTTTGCTATCGCTCTACTCATCCTACAAATAATTAGATCGATCTACTTAGCTGTCGTTTATTGGTAAAGAAGATGGCGAACTCTCTAAAGTCCACTAAAAGAAAGCCTTCCAGAATAGAAAAAATTAAAGCCAATAGTAATTTTCTGCGCGAACCTCTCGCAACAGAGCTTTTACAAGATACAAACCACTTTAGCGAAGCTGCTCTGCAAATTCTTAAATTTCACGGTTCTTACCAACAAGATAATCGAGATAACCGTGTCAAAGGTCAAGAGAAAGACTATCAAATGATGTTACGAACTCGTACCCCAGGGGGATTTGTTCCGCCCCAATTTTATCTAGCTTTAGATCGTTTATCAGAAGTATATGGTAATCAAACTCTTAGAGCTACTAGCCGTCAAGCATTTCAAATGCATGGCATCCTCAAGCAAGATTTGAAAACAGTCATTGCTGATATTATCCGCAGCATGGGTTCAACCTTGGGTGCTTGTGGCGATCTTAACCGCAATGTCATGGCTCCACCTGCGCCTTTTAAGAATCGTCCAGAATATAAATATGCTTGGGAATATGGGAATAAAGTTGCTAATTTGTTTACGCCCCAAACTGGTGCTTACTATGAAATTTGGCTCGATGGCGAAAAGATAATTAGTGCTGAAGAAACTCCCGAACAAAAAGCAGCGCGACAGCAAGATCTTAATGCTGAGATATTTACTGATAGTGTCGAACCTCTTTATGGTACAAACTATCTACCGAGAAAGTTTAAGTGTTGCGTAACTGTCCCAGGAGATAACTCTGTTGATGTTTATACCCATGATCTAAGTTTAGTAGTCATTACCAATCAAGATAACAAGCTAGAAGGATTTAATGTCTTGACTGGTGGGGGTATGGGTCGCACCCATAATAAAGAAGAAACTTTTGCTCGTTTGTCCGATCCTCTGGGTTATGTAGCCAAAAATGATATTTACAAGCTACTAAAAGCCATTGGTGCGATTCAAAGAGATTATGGCGATCGCTCTAATCGACTTCATGCTAGGATGAAATACCTAATTCATGAGTGGGGAATTGATAAATTTAAAACCAAAGTCGAATCTTATTTTGGTAAAGTTTTGCAACCATTTCAAGAACTACCACCATGGAAATATCAAGACTTTTTAGGTTGGCACGAACAAGGAGATGGCAAACTGTTTCTGGGTATCCCTGTTGAGAATGGCAGGGTTCAAGATAAAGATAACCTGAAGTTAAAAACTGCCTTAAGGAAGATTGTCGAACATGTCAATTTACCACTGCGCTTAACTCCCAATCACAATATTATTCTTTACGAAATAGAGCGATCGCAAAAATCAGAAATTACGGCGATTCTTGAAGCTCATGGAGTTACTACCAATCCCGAACAACTCGATGGTTTAAATCGCTATAGTATGGCTTGTCCTGCATTACCTACCTGTGGTTTAGCAATTACCGAATCCGAAAGAGCATTACCTGGAGTTTTACAACGAATTCACTCATTACTTAAAAAGCTAGACATGGCTGACGAGGAGTTAGTAATTCGCATGACAGGCTGTCCTAATGGTTGCGTTCGTCCTTATTTAGCAGAATTAGGCTTTGTAGGTAGTGCGCCAGAAACTTATCAAGTATGGCTTGGAGGAACCCCAGATGGTACTAAACTCGCTCAACCTTATGTGCAAAAACTAAAAATGGAAAATTTAGAAGCTTTTTTAGAACCGATATTCGTCTATTTTCAAGCCAATCGTGAATTGAAGGAAAGTTTTGGTGCTTTTTGTAATCGAATTGGCTTTGAAGTATTGAGGAGACAGCAGCAAGAACAATTCTACTAGCAAAGAGAATCGACTCGTTAGCCCAAAAAAAGATGAATTACCAAACTAATACTTACCGCCAAAATCGTCGATCGATCGCTTTTGTCGATGCTGAAGTGGTTAAAAATCAAAATTTCATAGCAAATCTAAATTTAGAAACTGAATTGATCTTAATTGACTCTAATAGGGATGGGATCAAACAAATTACCGAAATCTTAGCGGAACGTCGTAATATTAACAGTCTGCAAATAATTACTACGGCACAAGGCAACGAAGGCAGTATAAACCTAGGTTTAACTCAGCTAAATATTCATACCATCGAGGCATATATAGATGATTTACAGCAGTGGAAAAATGCCTTATCAGCCACCCCAGAAATTATGCTCTATGGCTGTCTAGTATTAGTCGAATCGATATTTCAGAACTTTATCCATCAGCTTGCCAAGATAACAGAAGCAGATATAGGTGCGTTCGTTACTTTTCCCGACAATGTTATGGCAAATAATCAAGAGATCGATCCTTATTCTCTCATGGTGGCATGGCGATCGTGAATCAATACTGTTCGGTTAATAAGGTTGTCTATTGAGACAGAGAGAGGGAAGACAAGGGAGATACGGGAGACAAGCGGTGCGACCCTGGCGAGGTTTCCTCGCTATCACGAACGCGCACCAAGAGAGGGAGAAATTACTTCCCACACTTCCTAATTCCATTAAGTTTTCAGGCTTATCCGAACAGTATTGAGGTCAAACCTGGCATTCTTTCTCCAAAAAGATTTATGTGAAGAGTTTTTCTCTCTAGTTAAATTTTTGACACACAACCCGATTTATTCCCTATTTATTCCCGATTTATCTCTACATTTGTTATTCAACCGTTTCCGCTTGGTGGGAGAAACTGTCCACCAAACATTTGGCGATCGCTCCTGACGGATTAACTATTACCGAACTGGCAGAGGAGATTGGTGTTTCTTTTTCTAGAGCGGATGTACTAAAAGGAGAAAGTGACTCTTGAAAAAAACCAGATTTTCTTCCATTCAGACGCTTATTTTAGGACTCTTAATCCTATCCAGTAGTGATATTGCTAATGGTCAAAAATACTACCCAAATAATAAAGCTCTGTTAACAGAACAGAATACTAGTGGGAAGCGCGAACAGCAGAGAAATAATGCTGACGCTAAAGAAAATATTGATAGCCCCAACCAGGTGCAGAAATAC
>JAAUYH010022185.1_pt1 | contig 22750 bp, 21 predicted proteins | sample 7278061 | NCBI WGS metagenome assembly JAAUYH01 (sample SAMN14350203, study PRJNA611818) | marine sediment metagenome | isolation source: surface marine sediment (0.6m) | place: French Polynesia: Moorea | collected 2018-08 | reverse complement strand
ATTTGATAGACGAGCTTCCTGAAGATCAAAAAGAAGTACTAATGATGCGTATTTACAGGGATATGAGCTTTAAAGAAATATCTGAGCAAACCGGAGTAAGCATCAATACAGCATTGGGTAGAATGCGGTATGCTTTGATCAATTTAAGAAAGGTAATTGAGAAAAATAAAATAATTTTGACCAATTAACAATAAAGTAAGTTTTTCCGCGTTTTTATACATATTAAACCCCTAATTAATAAAATTTTTATGGAAAAACTTTACTCTGAGGAGTTGTTAAACACACAACTCAACCCAAAAGACGAAACTGTTTCGTTTTTATTAAATTACTCGAAATCAATACGAGTTAAACGAAACAAGAACAACAAACCTATTATGTTTCATTTGAATTAGTTGAAAAAGGCCTCTGAAGAATTTCAGAGGCCTTTTTTGATTGTATAGTATTCCTTCAGTACACTTTTCCGTCCGATAGTTTTTGTAATAAGATCTTTTTCTAAATCCCATCCTCGTGCAGGTGAATATTCACGACCGTAATAAATAATTTGAAGATGCAATGAATTCCAGGTTTCTTTAGGGAACAGTCGCTTTGCATCTTTCTCCGTTTGCATAACATTTTTTCCGTTACTTAGATTCCATCGGTACATAAGGCGATGAATATGTGTATCTACAGGAAATGAAGGCACACCAAAGGCCTGACTCATCACTACAGAGGCTGTTTTATGGCCAACCGCCGGCAATTTTTCCAGTGCTTCGATATCAGCTGGTACTTTTCCATTATATTCTTCAATAAGAATTTTAGACAACCCGTAAATTCCCTTTGATTTCATAGGCGAAAGTCCGACAGGTTTGATGATTTCACGTATCTCATCCACCGTCAATTTCACCATGTCATAAGGATTATCTGCCTCGGCAAATAAGATAGGGGTAATGATATTGACACGGGCATCGGTGCTTTGCGCCGATAATAATACGGCTATTAATAGTGTATAGGGATCTCTATGGTCTAAGGGTATTGGTGGATTTGGATAAAGTTCATTTAATGTTTTAATAACAAAATCTACCCGTTCTTTTTTAGTCATATTTCTTATCTTCGTTCAGCTAAAATACAAATAATGACAACACTAAAAATAGGAGAGAAGGCGCCCGATTTTACTTGTGAAGATCAAGACGGAACTATCAGAAAACTAGGCGATTATAAAGGAAAGAAACTAGTATTGTTCTTTTATCCAAAGGCAAATACAGAAGGCTGTACTTTTGAAGCCTGCAACCTCCGTGACAATTATGACCGGTTTCAAGCACAAGGTTATGAATTGCTGGGTGTCAGTGCCGATACAAAACGAAAGCAGCAGAATTGGATCAATAAACATAATTTTCCGTTTCCGCTGTTAGCCGATGTTGATAAGGAAGTTATACATGCCTATAAAGTCTGGGGCCCTAAGAAATTTATGGGAAGGGAGTTCGACGGCATCTACAGAACAACATTTGTAATTGATGAAAAAGGGATGATAGAAGATATCATCACAAAGGTCAAAACCAAGGAGCATACTTCACAGTTATTGAATGCATAAAAAAGGAGTTCAATTTGAACTCCTTTTTATCATTTATTTCGTTGCGCGGCAAATCGCCTCCGCGAATAACCAAATAATCGATGCTCTTTGATAATATCTGGAACGCCATCGGGTAGCATATCTTCCCAACCATCTTCACCATCGGCAATCATCTTTAATACTTTTCTTGAGAAAATATCTAATATGTCAGCATCAAAATCTTTAATATCCAACATTTTACCATTGTACTTAAAGAATTTGTACAATTCTTTCATGCGTGGGTGTACCTTTAAAGTTTCACTGGTAATAAATTCCCCACTGTCTTGGTCTTTTAGCGGATAGAGGTACACCTTTAAATCTTTAAAGAACAACTTACCAAAGGCTTCCAAAATACCTCCACTCAAATGGCGGTAGTATTTTTCATCAAAAATCTGTACCAAATTATAGACACCCATAGCTAATGCCATACGTGCCCTGGTAAATTCAGCAAAGTATTCAACTAACTTATAGTATTCCTGGAAATTTGTGATCATAACTGTCTGCCCCAGAGAACATAGCAGCTCTGCTCTATCCAAGAAATCGCGCTCGTTGATTTTACCTTCAGCCCGCAGATTGGTCAATGTAATTTCAAAAATAACGCGCGTTTTTTCCTCGTCTACTGTGCGTTCCTGCAAGAACATGTCATAGGCTTTTTCAAACATATCCATATTCACTTTGGTAACAGGTCTGAAACTTCCGCGTAAAGCGAGAATATTTTTCTTGTACAATTCCTGGGCCGGCAATAAGTTATTCCCATCAGGTCCAAACATTACTGCATTGGTCATACCATTTTTGACCAATTGTAAACTCATTAATCGGTTGTCTACATACATAAATCGAGGCCCGGAGAAATTGATCATGTCAATTTCTACTCTATCTTTATCAATATGGTCATAAAATGACTTGAGCAGGTCTTTTGGCCTGTCATTCATATAAAACGCTCCATAAATTAAGTTTACACCAAGAATCCCTAAGGTTTCTTGTTGCAATCTCGCTTCTGTCTCTTTAAAACGTACGTGTAAAACGATCTCATTATATTCTTCTAAAGGATCTAATTGAAATTTAATACCAACCCATCCATGACCTTTAAACTTTTTGGCGAAGTCGATGGTCGCAACGGTATTTGCATAGGTAAAGAATAATTTGTCAGGGTGTTTATCGCGGCTCAATCGGTCTTCCATCAATTCGATCTCGTGTGCCAGCATTCTTTTTAAACGCGATTCGGTAACATAACGCCCATCAGGCTCAATACCATAAATGGCGTCGGAGAAATCTTTATCATATGCAGACATTGCCTTCGCTATGGTACCTGAGGCCCCACCAGCCCTGAAGAAATTACGAACAGTTTCTTGACCTGCACCAATTTCTGCAAAAGTTCCATAGAGGTAATCATTGAGGTTAATTTGAAGCGCTTTCCGCTTTATGGAAGGTATATTTTCAATTTCTTTATCACCTTTAAGACTTACCGCCATTCTTTGAAACTTTTGTTTAGGCAAAAATAATAAAATTTGGCCGTTAACGATCAATCCAACTATAAAAATAAAGGTAATTTTTTACGACTGAGCCACTATTGTTTCTGGGCTATCACTATAAAAATTACATATTTTTTAACTCTTCAACTAAATTCGTTATGACTTCTTTCGCATCGCCAAAAAGCATAGATGTTTTCTGATTGTAGAATAATTCGTTTTCTATACCCGCATATCCAGGTTTCATGCTTCGCTTATTCACAATAATATGCTTCGCATTTTCAACATCTAAAATGGGCATCCCGTAAATCGGACTGGAAGGATCGTTATGCGCTGCCGGATTCACTACATCATTCGCTCCAACGACAAAAACAACATCTGTACTTTGAAATTCAGCATTAATGTCTTCCATTTCAACCAGCTTATCATAAGCTACATTAGTTTCCGCTAATAACACATTCATATGACCAGGCATTCTCCCCGCTACCGGGTGAATAGCGTATTTGACATCGACATCTTTAGTAAGCAGTAGCTGTTCTAATTCATGGATGACGTGCTGTGCCTGGGCCACGGCCAGACCATAACCAGGAACGATAATTACATTTTGAGAATAGTTCATTAAAACGGCCACATCACTTGCATTCGTCTTCTTGATACTTCCGGCCGTTTTATCATTTTTTACCGAAGCATTGTCATCTCCGCCAAAAGCACCAAATATCACATTGGCAAGCGATCTATTCATGGCAACGCACATAGCAAAAGTCAAAATTAACCCAGCAGACCCCACTAAGATACCTCCAACAAGCATGACCATATTTCCATAAAGTATTCCAGTAATTGCAGCTGCAATACCGGTTAAAGAGTTTAGTAAAGAGATGACAACCGGCATATCTGCACCACCAATTGGTATAACAAATAATACACCATATATGAGTGCACACAATAATAATAAATAAACAATGAGGTCGCTTTCCATATTGCTCCATATGATATAAGCACCAAATAATAAGAGGCCCAAAAAGAACATATTATTAATGAGATTATATTTAGGCAGTCTGATGTCTTTCCATAGTGTTCCATTTAATTTCGCCCATGCTATCATACTGCCCGAGAACGTAATACTACCAATAATAATGGCAGCTATTATAGTTATCATTTGCGCTGTGCTTCTTGAATTACTGCCAAATTCAACAATTCCGATCAGCGCAGCGCTCGCACCACCAAACCCGTTAAAAATAGATACGAGCTCAGGCATTTTGGTCATTTCTATCTTTACAGCAATCAACCAACCGATAATTGAACCTAGTAAAATAGCTGCTCCGATAAGTATATAAATGAAATCTGGTACTTCCAGGTCGTGTAGGAATAATGTGCCTATGATGGCCAACCCCATACCTGATGCAGCAATTAAATTGCCTCTTTTAGCCGTTTCGGGATGTCCAAGTAATTTTAATCCAATAACAAAAGTTATCGTGGCTGCCAGGTACAATAGACTCAATGTGGTATTCATTTTTTCTTCTTTTTGAACATTTGTAACATGCGGTTTGTTACGGCAAAGCCACCTACCACATTTATGATCCCTAAAACAACGGCAATAAATCCTAGTGACAATGCGATATAATTGTTGGTGTCTGCATGTAACATAACCAGTATGGCGCCTACAATAACAACACCGCTCAATGCATTAGCTCCTGACATAAGCGGTGTATGTAACACTGCGGGTATATGTTTGATTACTTCTATTCCGATAAAGATTGCTAAAATTAGAATGTATATTAATTCTAGATTATCTCTGATAAATTGTAGAAATTCAGTCATTGTTATTCAGTTTTTCCGTTTTGTCGTATTTTTCCGTTAAACACAATTAATGTTTCATCTGTAATTTGTTCTTCCAATTGCCATTTAAATTCATTGTTTTCTGTCAAATGCAATAAAAAATTAAACATATTTTTAGCAAACAAATCACTTGCATTGGTCGATACACTTTCGGGAGCTATGGTGGTTCCAATAATTTTCACACCATATTTTCTGATCGTTTTATTCAGTTTACTCAATTCGCAGTTGCCACCCTGAGCAGCGGCTAAATCTATGATGACTGCCCCATTTTTCATTTGCTTTACCTGTTCTTCTGTAATCAACACCGGTGATCTTCTACCGGGAACCATAGCGGTGGTGATAACAAGGTCGGCATTAAATAATGATTTATCAACGGCTTCCTTTTGTCTGAGGACATACTCTTTAGAGGCTACTTTGGCATAGCCTCCTTCTGATTCTTCACCGTCATTATCCACTGTTATGAATTTGGCTCCTAGTGATTCTGTTTGCTCTTTAGTTTCTGATCGTATGTCTGTAGCTTCTACAATCGCTCCTAATCGCTTTGCAGTGGCAATGGCCTGTAAACCAGCAACACCTACACCATAGATGAGTACTCGAGATGGAGTAATAGTACCGGCTGCAGTCATCATTAGTGGAAATATTTTGGTCATTTCATAAGCTCCTAAAATTACTGCTTTATAGCCGGCTAAATTGTTTTGTGAGCTTAAAACATCCATATCTTGTGCTCTCGAAATTCTTGGCATTGCATCCAAAGAGAATGCTGTTGCACCTTGCTTCGCAATTAAGTTTATAGCTTCAGGATGTGATTTATGAAAAAGTTGCGCAAATATTATTTGTCCTTTTCTCAATTTCTTTAATTCGTCCTCGTTAAAAGGATTTATTTTAATCAGCACATCGGCATTCTTAAAAATTTCGGGTTTATTTTGAATACTGGCCCCTGCCTTAGTGTAATTAGCATTTTTATATTTTGAATTCGCTCCTGCATCTTCTTCTACAACGACTTTAAACCCTTTTGCAATAAGCTGTTTAACTATACTCGGCGTTATTGCAACCCGCCGTTCACCTTTTTGGGTTTCTTTTAAAATGCCTATCGTCATCTTTAATTATTTTAAACTGGATAAATTTAGATAATTAAATAGGAAACAACTTGATTAATATCATTTTTAGCCACTAATAGGTTTGATAAATTTTAAGCTCTTCTTAAGATATTATATTCTTAAATTTGCTGTTTTAATACGAAGGTATGAAAGTCACATTTTTGGGTACCGGTACCTCTCAGGGAATCCCAATTATTGGAAATGACCACCCGGTTTGTTTATCTGATGACCCGAAAGATAAAAGGTTGCGTAGTTCTATTATGCTTGAATGGAGTGATTACCGCTATATTGTTGATTGCGGCCCCGACTTCAGACAACAATTACTACGCGAAAAAGTCGATACTATCAATGGTATCATATTTACCCATGAGCATGCCGATCATACGGCCGGACTAGATGATATTCGTCCCTTTACGCATAAGATGGGCGATGTACCGCTGTACATACCTGAACGTATGACAGACAATATACAGCAACGCTTCTTTTATATTTTCACGAAGGTGAATCGCTACCCGGGAGCACCAAGCGCAGATATAAATATTATCTACAATAAACCATTTGTGTTGGGTGACAAAACCATAACACCAGTGGAATATATGCATGGCCGAATACCTATTTTTGGTTACAGAATAGATGATTTTGCTTATTTAACCGATTTTAAATCAATTTCTGAAGCGGAAAAGGAGAAAATCAATGATTTAGATGTACTTGTATTAAGTGCTTTGCGGATAGAGTCACATCCAACACATTTAAATTTACAGGAAGCATTGGCATTTATTGAAGAAATACAACCTAAAAAAGCCTATCTCACGCATATCAGCCATCGCTTAGGTTTTCATGCTGCAGTAGAAAAAGAACTCCCCGAATCGATCCGTTTGGCGTATGACGGATTAAAAATTAATGTTTAAGTCGTTTTTAGATTTTATATGAATCAATTAGTTAGAATACTGATAGTTATCGCTTTGTTTTTTTTCGCTTGTGCGGGACACACACAAATTAAAAAAGATACCCTGGAACCTGAGAGCATCTGGCAACTGATGAAGTATGATGGTAAAACTGCTTTTGGCGGATTGAAACATGCTTACACCAGGCCTTTATACTGGAAGGGGAAGGATTTCCTGACGCTGGGTGGCGTTGCTCTGGGTACCTACATATTATATACGTTTGATGAAGAAAGCTCTGAATACTTCATCAAGCAGGAAGAAGATATCCCAGAGCTTGTTCAAGATTTTGGTTGGTACTTCGGAGCACCACAAAATACGTATATGCTCTATGGTGGTATTTATGGAGTGGGCTTACTAACCAGAAATGAAAAACTTCGTCATACAGGTGTGCTGTTAATAGCCTCAGCCACGGCAGCAGGATTTATACAAACTTTGTCGAAAAACGCCTTTGGCCGTGCGCGCCCGCTTACCTTTGAGGGTCGTGGTTCTTTCAAACCTTTTAGCAGTGAGGGTGCTTATCATTCGTTTCCTTCAGGACATGCCATCTTATCCTTTACCACCGCGCATGCAATCGCAAGGCAGTTTGACAGCTGGTGGGTAAAGGCACCGATCTATCTGGTAGGTTCAATTGCGCCTGCTTCCCGCTTATGGGTCGGATCACATTGGCTAACCGATGTTGCCCTTGGCATGGCCCTTAGTGTCGTAATAGTTGATAGCATTGATAATTATTTAAAGGATACTAACAAATACGATTTAAAGAAGAAAAAGAAAGTTACCTGGCGCTTGAATGTTGGTGCGAACCGACTGGGAGTGGTAGGCACATTTTAAGTAGCCTTTATTTCTAAGATATCGTTCTCTTGTTAATGAGCTACAGCGGTCAGTATAGCGTAGCTTAAGAAAGTCAGTAGAAATTCAAGTAGTGCGCTAAATTTTAACTAACAAATTCAACAACAGATATTGGTACTTACTTTGATTTCGAGTTCGTTAAGGTTTTTCTGAAGAGCCTACTGGAGATAAGGGTTAAAAGGCCTAAAAACTTAGGAATGTTATGATGTTAATTTGATCTCGGTTTCCATTGTTAAAAAATTGATTCATATATCCCAGCTCAAATCTCACAAGATTATTCAGTTTATAGCCTAAACCACCATAAAGCCTATTTCTATCGAAAACATTATTCTTATGGTTCAAAAAGAGCTCGTTATATGAGGATAGATATACTGTTTTATCTATCATATCAGATTTATTAAGTGGTATATTGAAAGCCAAGAAGTATCGAAAGCGCAATTTAAATTCTTGATCCTCAACCCATCTTTGTTCAAATCGATAACGATGCTGTAGTTTAACTCTTCCGATCGATTGTTTGGTTATAAACTGTTGATAAATTCTATGTTCATTTACCCCTACTTTTGTATCAGTATTTGGTACGTAATTTTGACTATTTATATACCCATAACCGAGTAATATGTTATTGTTGTTATCAGTTAAGTTATATCCTATACCCGTTCTCAACAATAACTGTTCTAAATCACCAATAGCATTATAGTTTCTATATTGAACTTCATGATGCCAATTCCATTTGCTGTCTATTTTCTTATTTCCAAGATAAATTATCCAATTCCCTAAATCTGAAGGCTGTGCAAATGCAATAGTAGATGCAAAGAAAAATAGTAGAGAGATAAAAAGTTTATTCATAATGTTTATTCAATATAATGGATTATATAATCAAAAGACGTAATTTAAATTATAATCGCTTTTCTATCCACGCTTTAAGTTCATAAAAATTTTGAGGGGCTACTCCATGTCCCACAGGATATTCATAGTATACGCTGTCAATGCCTAAACTATCTAAGAATGGTTTCGCTTTGCGCCCCCAATCCACAGGTAAGACCTGGTCTACCGAACCATGAGAAATAAAAAAATCTAAATCTTTATATTGCTCTGCACTCAAAGATTCCGGTAGTAATTCATTATTGATATATCCACTCAAGGCAACAACATGTTGTACTTTTTCGGGATAATTCAGAGCGACGGCATAACTTAGAATGGTACCCTGACTAAAGCCTACTAAAAAGGTATTGCTACTGTCAACTTGAAATTCCGCCTTTACTTCATTAATAAAAGCAGCAATGGTTTCTCTCGCATGTTTGGCCTGTGGGATATCAGAGAATTTGCCATCGGTATTATCAAAGTGTATGGCATACCAAGCATAACTACCGGGCATTAGTGTAAGCGGTGCGCGAGCGCTAACTATTAATAATTCATCGGGTAATTCGTCAGCAAAAGAAAATAAATCATGTTCATTGCTCCCATAGCCATGAAGCAGTATTAACAGGGGTGGATTTTCTATGGCCGTTTTTGGTTGTCGTACTAAATACTCTAATGACAGTTGTTTCATGTATAAATAAAAATCGCACCGAAGTGCGATTCAAAAATAATAGATAAAAATGGTTTATCCTACACTTTTAAACCAGTCTTGAAATTGATCCCCAAGTAATGGAACTGTCTTTTCTTCACCCTGAATAGCAGCTAGTAATCCCAATATCCAGAGAACGAATGCAAAAATATCGATGACCCAGGCAACAGAAGAACTGATATATACCCCGATAATAATACCTATTATGTTGATCAGTATCAGTCCTAACATTTGTCTAATATGAAAAGAAGTAAACGTATTTTTTTTACTGCTGTTCATTATAAAAGCAATAATTAATCCGGGAATCCATAAATAGGCTATTATCGCTGCCGTTTTTCCTTCATTTACAGTTAAATTTTCCATGTTTTCAAGTTTTGGTTATGGTATTAAAGATAAGAATTTTAATTAAGCTCCAGCTTATTATATGCGATGCTGCCATATACCTTACCTTTTAATTTTTTATTCAAAAAAGCCGAATTCTTTGAAAATGAGCGAATATGCATTTCGGTAAATAGATACTCCCCGTGCGGATTAAATAGTGTAAGATTAGCTTTCTCACCTTTCTTAATAGACAGTGGTACTAATCCAAATCGCTTTCGCGGATGTTTGCTGAGGCAATTTACCGTATCGTTAATGTCTAGTATCGGATTTATGACTCCAAAAAGGCTTTCCAGCCCAATGGTGCCATCCAAGGCATTTTCGAACTCTAGTTTCTTATTTTCGATGTCTATAGGATTATGATCAGAAGTAACCATATCTATCGTACCATCTTTAATACCTTTTATGAGCGCTTTGATATCTTTTTCGGTTCGCAATGGCGGGGTGACTTTGAAGCGTGTATCGAAATCATTCAATTCATCATCGGTTAAAGTTAAATGATGGGCACTCACGCTACAGCTAACGTCCAGGCCTTTTCGCTTAGCCTCTTTAATGAGTTTTACAGAATTTACAGTGGAAATGGTGGGAATATGAAGTTTTCCGCCTGTATATTCCAATAAAGAGAGGTCACGTGCTATTTGCAGTTCTTCGGCCAGCGTGGGATTTCCTTTTAGTCCAAGCCGTGTACTGTTATGGCCTTCATTTGCAGATCCATTATTGGTAATCTGATCGTTTTGCGGAAAACTTAACACCAATCCACCAAAGTTCTGTGCATATAGGAGCGCTATTTTTAATAAATTGGCGTTGCTGATTGCTTTATTATAATCGCCAAAAGCAACGGCACCTGATTGCTGCATATCATAGATCTCGGCAAGGTCTTGTCCTTCTGATTTTTTAGTTAAACTCGCAATAGGAAGCAAGTCAACCATACTGCTTTTGGAAGCACCTACTAGAAATTCGACTGCAGATTTTGTATCAATGACCGGATTTGTATTTGAATTCACGGCTACCGCGGTAAATCCGCTTTTCGCGGCAGTTTTTAGTCCGTTTTTTAGCGTTTCGCGTTCTTCATAGCCCGGTTCTCCAAAAGATACACTCGTATCAAACCAACCACAAGAGACATGAAGGTGCTCCAGTACCAGCTCTCTGTAATTTTTGGCATTTGTAATTCTATTGGCTATTTTGGTAATGACACCGTTTTCTATCAAAATATCTTTTTGCTGTTGATGGTACGCGCTATCTTCATCAATAATGGTCGCCGATTTTATAAGGATATTCATGGTTTTAAAAATTTAAGTAATCCTATTTCCACAAGTAAAAATAAAATTGCCATCAACAGAAATATCTGCCAGAGACTTCGGGTTTTGTACTCGTTATTAATGTTATTTAAAGCAGTTTGAACACTGTTGTAATAGCGTATGTTTGTATTATTTTCAGCAAATGACTTGACGTCTGTGTAGCGAAGGTCACTTTCGTTTCTGTCATAATTAAACGCCAGGTTTTTCACTAATCTTTCTTTATCTTTTAACTCGTAGAAACCACTTTTCAAAGGTTGATCATTCGTATTGATCTTTACGGAAGCATTCCCTATTTGCTGCAGTGGAATAAAATTGGTTTCGTCATTTGAGATTTGCAAGATGTCGTCCTTCTGCAACCGTGCTTTTACCTCAATTTCATTGCGTTGACCTATGGTATAGCTTAGCTCAGAATGCTTATAACTGAGTTTTCCAAAATTGTAAAAAACAGGTACAATAAGGGGCGAATTCTTGAAATTGGAATTCTCTTTGCTAATGGCGGCCGTCAATAAATACACCTCGCCATTCTCGAATCTTACTTGGCGAATAAAAGGGCTTTCATTATCAAAGCTTAATACCGATGAACTCCTTATCGAATTACTTCTGAAGTAAGAATTGACAGTAGGGTATTGAAAATTTTTAATTTGCTTTTCAAATACATTCTTTAATACAGGATGAGAGAAATTAATATCTGTAACGGCTAACTTATTTTCGATTTTCGTGCCAAAACTTCCTAACTGGAGGTTATTATAAAGAGTATTGTAAGAGTTAACATCGCTATTTTTGTGTGGAATAATGACCAGACTCCCTCCATTTCGCAAGAAATCTGACAGACTACTAATTAATGAATTATTAATACTTTCAAGTTCATTTAGAATAATCAAATTTTGCTCATTGAGCTGACTATAGTCTAGTTGGTTTAGATTGGTACTTGAAAAACTAAATTCATCATTTGTATAAATTTTACTCAGGAAGTCATTAGCGGTACCAATTGCCAGTACATTAATATTGTCTTGTTTGTTAACGGAAAAATAGAACTCATTATCAAATAGGAGACCATTGTCATTCAACGATAGCCTACCATTAAAATCATCGGTATTTCTTACAACGAATTTGGTGGTTTTGGAATCGTTCTCGGCTAATGATATATTTGATTTTCCTTGTAAAATATCGCCTGAATATAAAGAAACGGCTATATTTTCTGAAGAAATATTGTAACTTTTTAACACGGCATTTAAGGTAATATTCTCACTATTTTGGTCAGAAATGTAGACACTGTCGATGCTAATATTTGAGTCTCGCACTGGAGCCAGCTGAACCAATGAATAAGTGTTTAAGCTATCTAATTTAAATTCGTTAAAATTCTGAAAATCAGATAATAAAATTATTTCATTTGAATTTTTTATCTTGGTCTCAAGATCGTTATTGATTTTAAAAAGTATGTTCGAAATATCCCCGTTTATCGGATGATAATCTATTTCAAGCAGCTCTCGTTTTAAATCCTGCCCAGATAGGTTCTTATAAAATCTATCATTGGTAATTAAATTGACATTTTTTGCGCTTCCAAAAGTTTTGACAATATCCTGTACAGCTCGCTTTAATAATTCACCTTGATCACCTTTGGCTTGCATGCTCATAGAATTATCTAAGTAGATGTAGGTGTTACGTACATCATCCTTTTTTATAGAACTAAGAAAAGGTTGTGCGAAGGCGACTACTAATCCCGTTAAGGCCAATAAGCGCGTGCATAGGATCAAAAATTTCTTAAGCTTTGAACTTTTACGGGTTTGAATTTCTACCTGTTTCAAGAATTTTACATTAGTAAATGGCACCTTCTCAAAACGGCGTAATTGGAATAAATGAACAATGACCGGGATAAGTAGCAAAAATAAAGCGTAAAGAATCTCTGGGTGCTTAAATTGCATTGTTCTAATTGATTTGTCAAAAGTAATAATTTATATGAGAGTAAAAAAGAAAACCAATTTGTAAAATAAAAGATGTAATTTGGTAAGGAAGTACAAGCAATCGAGTCAAAAAAAGAAACAGATTACCATGAAAAAGTTACTCTACATAACTATTATCATTCTTATTTCATTGAATTTTAACAAAGCTTCTTCCCAATCGATGAACAACGAAGAATTGGGTAAGATCATTTATGTATTGGCTGACAGCTTGCGCGGAACGGCAGGCAACTGGCAGTTCGTAATCAAGGACCGTTTATTATTATGTGTAACAGATGAGAACAATAACAGGATGCGTATTATGTCTCCCATTATTGAACAGAAAAAACTGGCCTATACTGATATGTTAAAAGTCATGGAAGCTAATTTCCACACTGCACTCGATGTAAAATATGCGATTTCTAATGATCTCTTGTGGTCTGTATTCATTCATCCTTTACAGGAATTAAGTAAAGAACAGGTTGTAGATGCCATACAGCAAGTGTATGTTGCGGCACTGACCTATGGAACTACCTATAACAGTACTGGCTTGTCTTTCCCCGACCGTCGAAAAGAGAAATTAGAGGAAAAGAAGAAAAAGATCTAATAGTCGGTTTTAATAGAATTATCAAATGGTACTTTAAACTGATACACAACATCTTCATCTAATTTATCATCAAGTACGTCTAACCCGTAGCGTATTTTTTTCGGATCGTCGTATACGAAAGTTCCGAAGAGTCGGTCCCAGATGGAAAACATATTGCCAAAATTGGTATCTGTCCATGGTCTTTCGAAATGATGATGGAACTTATGCATGTTGGGCGTAACAAAAATATAGCTGATGGGCTTATCGATCCACTTTGGTACATTGATATTGGCATGCGAGAAATATGCAAAAAATATGGAGGCCACCCTATACACCATATAAAAAGCGAAGGGCATACCCAATAGTACTACAGCAAATAATGCAAATACTTCCCGCAGAAGGTAGTCTCCAGGATGATGGCGCGTACCGGTTGTAGCGTCAACTTTGGTATCACTATGGTGGATCATGTGGAATTTCCACATCCATTTTACCTTGTGTAATAAATAATGTACCAGGTATTGCGCAGAGAAGTCTAAGATTAAAATAGCAATGAGCAATTCAACCCATATGGGAAAGTCAATTAAATACAGGAGGCCCAGCTCATTTGTTACTAAAAAACTAAAAATACCTACGGTAGCGATTCCGAAAAGTAAATTTATGAGTAAGCTGCAGGCAAAGAAAATTAGATTTACGCCGGCGTGTGACCATTTTTTATACTTGAAATTGACAAGTGGAGCAAGACCTTCAAATCCCCAACTGATACTTAAGCAAATAAAAACCCAAACAAGTTTTTGCCAAGAAGGCATTTGTTCGAAAAATGCTAAAAAACTATCCATATTCATTCCAATTTTTGGTTTTGCAAATTTATGAAATGATTATAAAAAGAAAAACCAGTCGTCGAATATCTAACAGATAATTAGAAATTTAAAGAATTCGGTATATAGCTTGTTTCAATTGTCGTTTTAACAAAGCTAAATTGATTTCTTCTGCCTTAATTACCACAGAATGAAACCCTGGTTCTCTGAAATATTCAGGTGTGACCTGGTTTCTATCTTTTTGACTTTAAATGATTTAAGTGAGAATCCTTATAAACAAAGGCCTTCACACATTAATTCTGAATAATTTACTATCTTTAATCACCTTTAAAAATTTGACTAATTCAATCCATTTGCAATGAAAAAAAACTTACCTTTTGTAAGGTCGAGACTAGTTTTGACCTTAGTACTTCTATTTAGTTTACCTTTTTTTGTTAACGCACAGCAGTTAAAGAGATCTCACGATCAAACTGCTTCTAAAGGGCATGAGCTCTACAAACACTCGAAAATTTATGATAATAGTGCAGAGGCTGGTAATGAAACCAGACCGAGGCCTGTTGGTGACAGAGCTCTAGACAGACTCAAATTTGATTTTGAAAGACTTAGAAATCCGTTCACAAATGAAATTCCTAAGAACATACGGGAACTCGAGTTAGCATTCTCAAAATCGAGTCCGGTCATGAAGTCTACAGGAAAAAGTACTTGGAGAAATCGCGGACCTTATAATGTAGGTGGCAGAACCAGGGCTTTAGCTATTGACCGTAATAATGAGAATATTATTCTAGCAGGAGGTGTCTCGGGAGGTTTATGGAAGTCTACTGATGCTGGCCAAACCTGGACGAAAACAACAAGCTCGAGACAATCTCCGAGTATTACATGTATTGTGCAAGACCCAAGACCCGGTAAAAGTCATGTGTGGTATTACGGTTCTGGAGAGCGCTTTGGTAACTCTGCATCTGGTGGAGGAGCCTTCTTCACAGGATCTGGTATTTATAAATCTTCAAATGGAGGTGATAGCTGGAGGCTCTTGTCATCGACCAGTGATAACTCAGTAACTTCAATTTCACCCTTTGATATTATCAATACCATCGATATCAATCCTTTAAATGGCCATATTTATGTTGGTACTTTCAACGGTGTTCATCGATCTAAAGATAAAGGAAGATCCTTTGAAGAAGTTCTTGTTGGAGGCTTTGATAACTGGTGTGAAGTGATTGTTACTCCAAGTGGTAAGATCTATGCCGCCATTGAGTTTTTTGGAACGGAGAACTATGGATTATTTGTGAGCGATGATGGTGATAATTGGACCCGACTTTCTGATACTTCTCCTTTTATTTTCAACGGAAGGACAGTGATGACCTATGACCCATCAGATGATAATATTATTTATTTCTTTGCCGAAAATCTTATCGGATTTCCGTATTTATTGAGATATGATGCTGCAGCAGCTCCAGGATCACAATGGACGGACTTAAGCATTAATCTACCAAATGGTATCGGTGGGAACGTAGGAAGCCTGAACCTACAGGGAAGATATAATATGATGATTAAAGTAAAACCTGACGATCCGAACTTCATTGTACTTGGAGGTACGAATCTTTACAGGTCTACTACAGGATTTACAACACCTGCGGGACAGGAAAGTTGGATAGGAGGATATTCACCAATAAACAATATCAGTATTTATCCCGATCAACATCCCGATCAACATAATTTGATTTTTTATCCATCTAATCCAAATAAAGTATTGTCTGCAACCGATGGCGGCGTTCACCTTACCGAAGATATTACCACATCATTGAGTCAATTTGAACCTGTTGATTGGATATCGCTGAATAACGGCTACTTAACAACACAGCCTTATGCCGTTGCTTTTGACCCAGAGGCCAATAGCGATGACCTGGTGGCCGGCTTTCAAGATAACGGAACCTGGTATACTAATTCCACAAATCCAGTAACAGCATGGACGGAAGACTTCGGAGGCGATGGTTCATTCAACGCCATAGCTGATGGTGGTAATACGAGATACGTTTCCTCTCAATTCGGGAATATCTATAGGTTGGATTTTGATGATGCCGGAAACTTTATTTCTTTCGCCAGAATAAGACCGGCAATTCTTGCTAATCCGAGCTTTATTAATCCGTTTGTACTGGATGTCAATAATGACAATATTATGTATTTGCCTGATGGTAATAGAATGTTGAGAAATAGCAATTTGGATGAAATACCAAAGAACACATTCGCCTTTGCAACTACTAATTGGGTAGCTTTGGATCAAACGGCTACGCCAGACAATAGTGTGATTACTTCGTTAGGAGTTTCAAAATATCCTGTGGCCAATCGGTTATATTATGGAACGGCCACTGGTTTGATTTTTAGAATGGATAATGCAAATCTTGACAATCAAGTTGTTACGAATATTTCTAGTGGAAAGGGGTTACCTCCCGGATATGCCAGTGATATCAATGTAGATCCCTCAAATAGTGATAGGGTCATGGTAAGCTTTTCGAATTATGGTATTCCCAGTGTTTATTTTACTGAGGATGGCGGAAATACATGGACCAATATTAGTGGTACATTGGAAGAGAATGCAGATGGCTCAGGTAATGGCCCATCGGTTCGAGCTACGGCCTTTAGAGGGAATGGAAAGAGCTACTATGCGGCGACCAGTACAGGGCTTTATTTTGCAAATGAATTAGACGGCAATAACACACAATGGGCTAAAGATCCAAGAATTGGAAATGCCGTTATAGAACAGGTCAAAACCCGAAAAGATGGCTTTGTAGCACTTGCGGCGCATGGAAATGGTCTGATTAGTGCTAAATTTCCGCTCAGTCCTTCTTTCGAAATCCCGGAAAATACTTTAAGTGTTGCCTATTTACTCGACGATTTTGTAGTTGAATTGAATAGTGACGATACAGATATAGATATTACAGGATTATTTGTAAGTTCAAATTCAGGTGCTATTGATATTGCTTTAACGAATTCAAACCCTGGCTTAGTCACGGCCTCGATTAGTGGGAATACCTTGACTTTAAGTTACGCAACTGGTCAGTCAGGTAATGCCACGATCGGTTTAATAGCAACCAAAGATGGGGAAACTGTGGCAGAAGGATTTACGGTCACTGTTGTGGAAACTCCAATTTATGAACAAATAGATGCCCCGGTCAGCTCTGCACCATCGCAAAACTTTTTAGATTTTGGAGGCCTGGTACAATCGGCCGATGATTTTGTGGTACCGGCAGGAAATATGTGGACTATTAATAGAGTCTTGGCATTTGGTGCGGCGAATGGAAGTCCAATCTTAGATAATGCAACTGTTGTAATTTATGAAGATGATGGTGGTGTGCCCGGAGCTGAGGTATACAATAGTGGTTTGGTGACACCTGCATCAGCCACAAATGATACAAATTTAAATATTCCATTACCGGCCCCGGTAGAGTTATCAAGTGGTAATTATTGGTTGGTAGTCTATAGCAGCTTTGCTTTTTCAGGTGGTAACCAATGGTTTTGGAGAACACAAGCTACGGTGAACGGCTCTGAAAGCCACCTAAAGGATGATGCGAACTTGTTTGGCGCCGGAGCGACCGATTGGACGCCGACTTCAGTTGCTTTCAATAGAGTACCCGCTGATCAGATTTTCCAACTGTTTGGAGTTGCTGTTGATGAAGCGTCAACTGGATCGAATTTGACCGAAACGAATCTTGTAAGTCTGGATGCACGAATGCAACCGGTTGCCTGGCCGAATCCTTCGGCAGAACGATTTAATTTTAATCTTTCCTCGTTTGGTAACGCAAAAGTTTCAATACGAATTCATGATCTGGCAGGACGAATTGTTTATAAAAACAATGATCTAAGTGCAATCAGGGGCGAATTTAGCTGGGATGCATCAAGAGTACCTTCTGGTATGTATATTGCCGTCATACAAGGGGGCTCAATTCGATATAGCGGAAAGTTGATTAAACAATAACAATAAAAGAATAACAGAAAAGGAGTTGAAGAATCAGCTCCTTTTTTTATCTTGTAGTTATGTTTTCAATGAAAAAAACTTCTGTATTTCTTTGTTTGGTCGTGATACTACTAACCGTGTCATGTAAATCGACGACCTATGCGCAAGAAGAAACTAAAGATACACTAACACAAAAAAATGTGAAAATTGAAAAACCAAAATTTTCCGCAAAAGACATTTATACTAAAATTGACCCAAGTACAATAGTGTTGATTGGTGAATTTATGGCCATTGAGAAATCCACAGAGCAATGTAATATGAACTATGAATATGCGATTAGCATAAAAGTTCAAAAGGTTGTGGGTATGGGTTCCGGAATAATTAATAAAGTTAGTAGCGATGCGGACTTGACCATACTACTCCCCGAGAAATTAGTTTCACCGGGGAACAAAAAATCGCCTGATTTAAATTTTAAAAAAGGCGATTTATATCGTTTTGATTTATTGGAAAGTTTATGCAGAGATGCTCAGAAAACCAGATATACGATCATGAAATATGAAATCCAATAAGATTCTTATTTCACCTTTTGTTTTAATAAAGCAATATTGATGACTTCTTTCATCGTATCTACAAAGTGAAACTTGAGTCCCTTTACATATTCAGGTTTGATCTCATCAATATCCTTTTTATTGTCTTTACAGAGGATGATCTCTTTAATATTTGCACGTTTTGCCGCCAAGATCTTTTCCTGAATTCCGCCAACGGGCAACACTTTTCCACGTAAAGTAATTTCACCGGTCATTGCTAAGCGTGATTTTACTTTTCTACGTGTAAATACCGAAACTAAAGAAGTCAACATGGTAATACCTGCACTTGGCCCATCTTTCGGTGTTGCTCCTTCAGGCACATGAATATGCACATTCTGTTTTTCCATATCTTCTATTGAAATTCCAAACTCCTGGGCATTGGCTTTGATGAATTCCAGGGCTATGGTAGCAGATTCTTTCATCACCTTACCTAAATTACCTGTGATACTCAACGTACCCTTCCCTTTTGATAGAATAGATTCAATAAAGAGTATGTCACCACCCACTTTCGTCCAGGCTAAACCGGTCACCACACCCGCTATTTCGTTACTTTCGTATTTATCGCGTTCCAATCTGGCAGGGCCTAAGATCTGTACAATATCCTCGTTAGTGAGTTTCTTGTTGTAATCTTGTTCCATTGCGATCGATTTGGCCGCGTAACGAACAACTTTGGCAATGCTTTTATCTAAGCCACGTACACCTGATTCACGAGTGTAGCCTTCAACGATCTTCTCTAATTGTGGTTTGCCAATTTGAAGGTCTTTTGATGTTAAACCATGTTCTTTTAATTGCTTGGGTAATAAATGTTTTTTAGCAATTTGAACCTTTTCTTCTAAGATGTAACCGTTTACATTGATTATTTCCATGCGATCACGTAATGCCCATGGGATAGTACCCAAACTGTTGGCTGTGGCAATAAATAATACCTTGGAAAGGTCATAACCGATTTCTAAATAATTATCATAGAAAGAGGTGTTTTGTTCAGGATCCAATACTTCAAGCATTGCCGAAGAAGGGTCGCCTTGATGGCTGGCTCCCAATTTATCAATTTCGTCTAAAACGAAGACTGGATTTGAAGTACCCGCCTTTTTAATATTTTGGATTAGACGGCCGGGCATAGCACCAATATAAGTTTTTCTATGACCTCTTATTTCAGCTTCATCGCGCAAGCCACCCAATGACATTCGTACATACTTTCTGCCTAATGATTCTGCAATTGATTTACCTAATGAAGTTTTACCGACTCCCGGAGGGCCATATAAACAAATAATCGGTGACTTCATATCACCTTTGAGTTTTAAAACAGCGAGGTGCTCTATGATACGTTCTTTTACCTTATCTAAACCAAAATGATCTCTATCAAGTATCTTTTGTGCTTTTTTAAGGTCGAATTTATCCTCTGAATATTCGTTCCAAGGTAATTCTAATAATAGGTCTAAGTAATTACGTTGAACAGAATATTCGGCAACTTGCGGATTCATACGTTGCAAACGGCCAATTTCTTTATTAAAAGTATCAGCAATTTCTTTTGACCACTTCTTGGTTTTAGACTTGGCCTTCATTTCTTCAATCTCCTCATCGTACGAAACACCGCCCAGTTCTTCCTGAATGGTTTTCATTTGCTGATGCAGATAGTATTCTCGCTGCTGCTGATCCATGTCTTCACGCACCTTCGATTGGATATCATTTTGTAATTGCAGACGCTGCAATTCAACATTCATCTCCTTTAAAATATCAAGTGCACGTACTTTAAGGCTATCTGTATTCAGTAATTCTTGTTTCTTATCTACAGACAGGTTCATATTAGAAGATACAAAGTTCACCAAGAATGAATCACTTTGAATGTTCTTAATAGCAAAAGAAGCTTCACTTGGTAGATTTGGATTCTCTTTAATGATCTTATAGGATAGGTCACGTATCGAATCAATAATGGCTTTAAATTCCTTTGTCTTATTCTTGGGTTTTGTATCTGTAACCTCTCGGGCAATAGCCTTTATATAAGGTTCAGTCTGAACAAATTCACCTACTTCAAAGCGCTTTTTGCCCTGGATGACCACCATAGTATTACCATCAGGCATTTTCAGAATACGTAATATTCTTGCTACAGTACCAACTTTATGTACATCCTCAGCAGTAGGATTTTCGGTGAGCTCATTCTTCTGGGCTACAACACCAATGGTTTTGTCACCGTTATTAGCCTCTTTAATCAATTTGATTGATGCATCTCGGCCCGCAGTAATAGGTATAACTACACCTGGGAACAGTACGGTATTACGCAAAGGTAAAATGGGTAATACCTCGGGAACATCTTCATTATTAATTTCTTCTTCGTCTTCAGGCGTCATTAAAGGTATTAACTCTGAATCTTCATCTAGAATATTATGAAGTGACAAACTGTCAATATTTATAAATTTTGGATCGCTCATAGGCCTTTCTCAGTCAATATGACATTAAACGTTTATTTGAATAAAATAATATGTATCTTCTTCATTTATAAAAAACTCATTTTCAACGAAATACATATCGTCAGCTTTGTTGACTACTTATTTAGTTCAATTCCTGTGCCATTGCCGAAGTAATCATTCATAATCATACGTTAATTTTTTTTTGAGCCTTCTTCTTGACTTGCACTTTAAATTCAACCTCAATTTCTAAAATCGTACATTTATTTTGCGAAAAGTGTAACAGAATATAAATGCCATTGTCTTTTGAACAGAAACGATTCATTGCAAGCTAAAGGTCAACATATCACCAAACTTTTGGAACGCTGTAAAAATGGTGAACCTGGTGCCCAATTCGAGGTCTATAAGTTGTATTATAAAGCAATGTATAATGCGTCACTTAGGATCTTAAAGGACAGCTTTGAAGCTGAAGATGTTATGCAAGAGTCGTTTCTGGTAGCATTTACAAAATTGGGCACCTTTAAAGGTGAAGTTGCATTCGGTGCCTGGTTAAAGAAAATCGTGATCAATAGAAGTTTAACACAGCTTAGAAAGAAGAATCGATTTGATGAAGTTAAACTGGATGTGATCCCCGAAAAAGAAGAGGTTACCGATCCCGATTATGCGATTGTTAAGGCCAAAGAGATTTCTGAAGCCATTAATCGATTAAAAGATAATTATCGGGTCGCTTTAACCTTAAACCTTATAGAAGGTTATGATTATGAAGAGGTCGCTGATATTATGAATATCACGTATCAGAATAGCAGAACGACAATTTCAAGAGCAAAAAACAAATTACGTCAATTATTAGTTGTGAGTCATGAAGGATAATTTAGAAAAACGATTTAAAGAGTTGCATGGTCAATTTGATTTAGAAGAACCCAATATTGGGCATTTCAATCGGTTTGAAGCTAAGTTGAACAGACAGCAAGACCAATCTAAGACCATTCGATGGAATCCAAAATCCTGGAAATGGTTAGCAGTAGCTGCATCGGTTACCTTACTACTGACACTCTTTATTAATACCCCCACACAGGAAGCAGGAATGCAATTAGCTGAAGTATCACCCGAAATGGAAGAAACCCAGAGCTTTTTCATATCGACGATCCAAAATGAATTGGAGAGTATTAATGCCCAGCGTACAGATGAGAATAAAGAGATCATCGATAATGCTCTGGCGCATTTGAACATACTCGAAGAAGAATATAATCAATTAACTATAGAACTTGAGCATAGCGAGCAAGACAAGCGCATTATTTATGCTATGGTCAGCAACTTTCAACAGCGCATTGAAGTTTTACAAACCTTATTACAACAATTAGAAGAAATTAATGACATAAAGAGTGAGTTCACTCAAGTATAACCCAAACTATTATGAAAACTATATATATGAAAAGACTTTTACTCCTCTTATT
>JAAUYH010015864.1_pt1 | contig 22750 bp, 17 predicted proteins | sample 7278061 | NCBI WGS metagenome assembly JAAUYH01 (sample SAMN14350203, study PRJNA611818) | marine sediment metagenome | isolation source: surface marine sediment (0.6m) | place: French Polynesia: Moorea | collected 2018-08 | reverse complement strand
TCAGAGTAAAGGGACAGAGTAAACCCGGGTTTACTCTGTCCCTTTACTCTGACCCCATTAATCTGCGCCCAGGCGCTGGATCTGCTTCACCAGCTCCGCTTCCGCCGCCTCGGCCGCCGCCAGCTTGTCACGTTCCTTGTCCACCACGGCGGCGGGCGCGTTTTCCACGAAGCGCGGGTTGTCCAGCTTTCCCTGGGCCCGCTGAATCTCGCCACGGCGCTTGTCCAGTTCACGGTTGAGGCGGGCCAGTTCTTCCTCGATGTTGATCAGGCCGGCCAGCGGAATATGGATGGTCAGCTCTCCGGCCAGGGCAACCGCGGACTCCGGCGGCTGGTCACCGGACTTCAGCCAGGCGACGGACTGTACGCGGCCGAGGGCACTCAGCTCCCGCTGATGCGCGGCCATCATCTGGCGGTCCATTTCCCCGCCGCCCTCCAGCACCATGTCCAGCGGTTTGCCCGGCGAAATATCCAGTTCTCCGCGGATCTGCCGGATACCCAGCAGCACGGACTGCATCCATTCCACTTCCCGCTCCGCCGGTGAATCGTTCAGTTCATCACGCGCCATTGGATAGCCTTGCAGGGAAATGCTGGTCAGTTCAGCCTCGCCGCGGATACCCAGCACCGGCGAGACGCGCTGCCAGATTTCCTCGGTGATGAACGGCGTAATCGGGTGCAACAGTCGCAGCAGGGTTTCCAGCACCTGCAGCAGGTTGTGACGGGTGGCCTGCTGCTGCTCCGGTGTGCCGGATTGCATGACCGGCTTGGTCAGTTCCAGGTACCAGTCGCAGTACTCCCGCCAGGTGAAGTCGTAGATGGCGCTGGCCGCAAGGTCGAAGCGGTAGCAGTCGAAATGATCGTGGACCTTAGCCACGGTCTGGTTCAAGCGGGACACGATCCACCGGTCGAACACCGAACGGTTATCCGGGTCATCGCGGTGGGGCTGGTCCTCGGTGTTGAGCAGCACGTAGCGGGCCGCGTTCCACAGCTTGTTGCAGAAGTTCCGATAGCCCTCGATGCGCCCGACGTCGAAGCTGATGTCGCGACTGGTCGAAGCCAGGGCAGCGAAGGTGAAGCGCAGGGAGTCGGTACCGTAGGCCTTGATCCCCTTGGGGAACTCCTTGCGGGTCGCCTGCTCGATCTTGGGTGCCATGTGGGGCTGCATCAGGCCGGTGGTGCGCTTGGCCACCAGGTCGTCCAGCTCGATGCCGTCGATGAGGTCCAGGGGGTCGAGGATGTTGCCCTTGGACTTGGACATTTTCTGGCCTTCGTGGTCGCGGATCAGGCCGGTGATGTAGATCTGCCTGAACGGGATGTCGCCCATGAACTTCATCCCCATCATGATCATCCGGGCTACCCAGAAGAAAATGATGTCGAACCCGGTCACCAGCACGCTGGTGGGATAAAAGCTCTGGAGTCTCTCGGTCTGCTCGGGCCAGCCCAGGGTCGAAAACGGCCAAAGTGCGGAGGAGAACCAGGTGTCCAGCACGTCCTCGTCCTGGGACAGCGGCCGGTCGCCCAGTTCAAAACGCTGGCGTACGTCCTCCTCGGACTGGCCCACGTAAACGCCGCCGTCTTCGTCGTACCAGGCGGGGATACGATGGCCCCACCACAGCTGGCGGCTGATGCACCAGTCCTGGATGTTGTACATCCATTCGTAGTAGGTCTTGTCCCAGTTGCCGGGTACAAATTCGATGTTGCCGGACTTCACCGCGTTGATGGCCGGGTCGGTGATGGCCTGTTTGCCGCCGGGCCGGCCATCGTCCAGGGTCTCCCGGGTCAGGTCCACGTACCACTGGTCGGTCAGGTAGGGTTCCACCACCGCGCCGGAGCGGTCTCCCCGGGGCACCATCAGCCTGTGGTCCTCGATGGCCTCCATCAGGTCCTGGGCTTCCAGGTCGGCAACGATCTGCTGGCGGGCGTCGTAGCGGTCCATGCCGCGATAAGCCTCGGGCGCCTCGTCGTTGATGGCGGCATCCACGGTCAGGATGTTGATCACCTCGAGGCCGTGACGGACACCCATCTCGTAGTCGTTGAAATCATGCGCCGGTGTGATCTTCACACACCCCGTGCCGAACTCCGGATCCACGTAGTCGTCAGCGATGACCGGTATGGATCGGCCCACCAGGGGCAGGGTCACGGTTTTACCCACCAGGTCGGCGTAACGCTCGTCCTCGGGGTGCACCGCCACCGCCGTGTCGCCCAGCATGGTTTCCGGCCTGGTGGTGGCCACCACGATGTGGCCCTTGCCGTCGTCCCGGGGATAGCGGATGTGCCAAAGTGAGCCTTTTTCCTCCTCGGACAGGACTTCCAGGTCGGACAGGGCCGTGTGCAGGACGGGGTCCCAGTTAACCAGGCGTTTGCCCCGGTAAATCAGACCCTGTTCGTACAGGTCAATGAACACTTTCCTGACTGCGGCCGAAAGGCCGTCGTCCATGGTGAAGCGTTCGTGCTCCCAGTCCACTGAGTCGCCGAGCCGGCGCATCTGGCGGGTGATCATGCCGCCGGAGTGGTGGCGCCAGTCCCATACCGCGTCGACGAACGCGTCGCGGCCCAGGTCATGACGGCTCTTGCCGTCTGCGTCCAGTTGCCGCTCCACCACCATCTGGGTGGCAATGCCGGCGTGATCGGTGCCGCACTGCCACAGGCTCCGATCTCCCTGCATCCGGTGGTAACGGGTCAGGGCGTCCATAATGGTGTGCTGGAAGGCGTGGCCCATGTGCAGCCGCCCGGTCACATTGGGTGGCGGCAGCATGATGCAATAGGGCTGGCCTTCAGCGGCGGGCGCAAACCAGCCGTTGTCTTCCCACACCCGGTACCAGCGCGCCTCGGTGGCGGCCGGGTCAAAACTCTTTTCCATCATGGGTCTGTGCCGGTCAGGAGGCTCGGTCAATCAGGTACTGGGCCAGGATACCGGCGGGCCGCCCGGAGGCGCCATTCTTGGTGCCGCCGTCCCATGCGGTACCCGCCACGTCCAGGTGGGCCCAGCGGTACTTGTCGGTGAAGCGGGCCAGGAAACAACCGGCGGTGATGGCGCCGGCGGTGCGCCCACCCACGTTGGCCATGTCGGCGTAGGGGGTGTCCAGCTGGGACTGGTAGTCGTCCCAGATGGGCAGCCGCCAGGCCCGATCGTGGACCTTTTCGCCCGCCGCCAGGATGTCGTCGGCCAGGCGATCATCGTTGGTCATCAGGCCGGAGGCGTGTTTGCCCAGGGCGATGACGCAGGCGCCGGTCAGGGTGGCGGCGTCGATGACCGTGGCCGGGTTGAAGCGTTCCACGTAGGTCAGGGCGTCGCAAAGGATGAGGCGGCCCTCAGCGTCCGTGTTGAGCACCTCGATGGTCTGGCCGGACAGGCTCGACAGCACGTCTCCCGGTCGGTAGGACTTGCCGTCGGGCATGTTCTCCACGGCGGGTACCACGGCGATGAAGTTGATGGGCAGATCCAGCATGGCGCAGGCCTCGAAGGCTCCCAGCACGCCGGCAGCGCCGCACATGTCGTACTTCATTTCGTCCATGCCCTTGCCGGGTTTCAGGGAAATGCCGCCGGTGTCAAAGGTGATGCCTTTGCCCACCAGCACATGGGGCTTGGCTTTACTGTCGGGCGCTCCCAGGTAGCGCAGCACGATCAGCTTCGGTGGCGTGGCGCTGCCCAGTCCAACGCCGAGCAGGGCACCCATTCCGAGTTTTTCCATGCGCTTGCGCCCCAGCACCTGAATGCGCGCTTTTTCAAACCGGGCGGCGATGGCACGCGCCTGCTCTGCCAGGTAGGTGGGGGTGCAGATGTTGGGCGGGAGGTTGCCAAGTTCGCGTGCCCGCAGAACACCCGCTGAAATGGCAGTTGCCTGGGCCAGGAAGCGCTGCTGGGACCGGCTGCCGAAAAAGACCAGCTTGCTCAGCCCGGCAAACTTGGGCGGCTTGCGGGTCGCGGTATAGCGGTAGTTTCCTGCGGCCGTGGCCAGGGCGGCCTGGCGGGTCTTCCAGCCCTCGTCTCCACTCAGGGTGTTGATCGCCGGCAGGGTCGTGGCCGCGGCCTTGAACGGTTTGTCGCGCAGGAATCGTCCGGCCGCCGTATTGGCCTGATGATACTGGGCCGAGCCGAACCGCGCCGCCTGCCCACAGCCCACCAGAAGTATTCGCTCCGCAGCCACGCCCGGTACCTCCGGCCACAGGCAGCAGGTTCCCAGTTTGGTGGATACGTCACCGTTCTTGATCAACCGCGACAGCCGGCCCTTGGAGGCCTTGTTGACCGCCGCCGCCGGACCGCTCAGGCGTGATCCTTCAAAGACGCCGACGATGAGGCACGGCGTTTTCAACGCTATCGGGTTCTGTGCCGACAAAACGAACTTCATATTCTTATTTCCTCTCCCAAACGGACAGCGGCCGGGCGGCATCTGGCCGCAGCAGCTGCCGGGGGATGCCTTATTCCTCGGATCCTTCCCGGGCCGCTCGCAGACAGCGCTGTCGGAAACCCGGCATTGTGCCAAATTGTGGGTTGCTTGTCCCCAATATCAACCCGGCGCCGCGCCGCGCCACGAATGACCCGGGCGATGGTCCGCAGCTGTGATCCGGGCACGAAAGCGGCATGGTCATAGACATCACCGCCCGTCAAACCGGACAATATCCCCCGATGCAAATCCTGGATCGCCATATTGCCCGGGAAGCCGGCCTGACCTGGCTGGCTGTAACTGCCGTTCTGCTGCTGGTAACCCTGGGCCTGGCCCTGGGTGATACCCTGGCGGACGTGGCTGCCGGGCGCGTGCCCGGGCCTCTGCTGTTCACTCAGATCAGCCTGAAAACCCTGGAGGTCACCACCATCCTGGTGCCCCTGTCGTTTTTCCTCGGCGTGATGCTGGCCTTCGGGCGCATGCACCGGGACAGCGAAATGTCCGTGATGCGGTCCTGCGGCTACGGCATCGCGCGCTCGTTCCTGCCGCTGCTGTACTGGATCATCCCCATTGGCGCGGCGCTACTGGCGATTTCCCTGGTGCTGTCACCCTGGGCCGCACGCACCTCCAAGACGCTGATCGCCGCCGCCATGGCCGATCTGTCGGTGGCCGGACTCCAGCCGGGCCGGTTCCAGGAAATCGCGGCCTCCAACAGCGTGGTGTATATCGAACGGCTGGATCCCGACGGCAACTTCCACAACGCGTTCATCCACCTGACTCACGGTGGTCGCAAGGACGTGGTGACGGCCCGAACCGGTTTTCAGTACCAGGACGAAGACGGCTCCCGCTACCTGGCGCTGGTTGACGGATTCAGGACCGAGGGCACGCCCGGATCAGGGGACTATCGCAGGATGCGATTTGCCCGTAATGACGTGCGGCTGCCGGACACGGAGACCACCGGTCCGGTATTGAAATTCAACGCGCTGCCCATTGCTGAAATACTCTCCGGGGATTCTCCCCAGCACACCGCTGAATGGCACTGGCGGCTGGCGCCGCCGCTGGCGCTGCTGGTACTCACCCTGGTGGCGGTGCCCCTGTCCAAGTCAAGTCCCCGTCGCGGCTACTATGGCAACCTGGTGCTGGGCATCACGCTCTACGTGGTGTACGCCAACCTGCTGAGTATCGGCCGCGCCTGGATCGAGGATGGCCGCATTCCCGAGTGGATCGGTCTGTGGTGGGTGCACCTGCTGGGGGTGGGACTGGCGCTGTGGCTGCTGCGCGGAAGCCGGGGCAAACGCCGTTCCCGGCGGTCGGCATCGGCGGCGCCGGCATGATCCGGGTCGCCGACCGCCACCTGGCCCTGGCGGCCCTGTCGGGCATCCTGCTCGCCCTGACCGCGCTGCTGGGTATGGACGCGGTGTTTGCACTCATTGCCGAGCTGGCAGACCTGGGCAAGGGAGAGTACTCCGTTGGACACGCCTTTTACTACGTATTTCTGACCTTACCGCGCCGTGCCATCAACCTGTTTCCCACCGCCGCCGTGGTGGGCACCCTGCTGGGTGTCGGCGGCCTGGCTGCCAGCGGCGAACTGATTGCCTATCGCACCGCCGGGCTGTCCCGGTTGAGGATTGCCATGGCGGTAGTGGTTGCGGGCTGTGCGCTGATGGTGCCCATTGTCGTGCTGTCGGAAGTGGTGGCCCCGGTGGGGGAACGCCTGGCCCACTCCATGCGGGTGGCCGCCCAGTCCGACGGTGTGGCCGTGGCCAGTGGCGCGGGAATCTGGATCCGTGACGGCGACAGCATCGTGCATGCCAGGCGGCCCCTGGCCTCCAGCGACGGCCCGGGCGGGCCGGTGCGGCTGGCCGACGTGGACGTTTTCCGCTTTGACCAGGGCCAGCTGGTAGAGGCGGCCCACGCCGAGGCGGGTTCCTACGACGCCGGCGTGTGGACCATGGACCAGGTGCGGCGCAGCAACCTCGGGGATGATCGGGTCATCACGGAGTTCAGTGAACGTGAATCCTGGAAGTCGCTGCTGGATCCAGCCCTGCTGGAGGCCGCCGTCGCCCGGCCCCAGAGCCTGTCCACCCGGGAATTGAAAGCCTACGTTGACTACATGGAATCCAATGGCCTGGAAGCACAGGCGTATGAGTCGGCGCTGTGGTCCAAGCTGACCTATCCGGTCACCACCCTGGTCATCATGTTCGCCGGCATGCCCTTCGTTTTCTACGGATTGCGCGCCGGGGGCTTCGGTTCGCGCCTGTTCGTCGGCATGCTGCTGGGGGTGGGTTTCTATTACTTCAATCGCTCCGCCGGCAGCGTCGGAGAGGTCTACGGGCTGTCGCCACTGCTGGTCAGCATCACCCCAAGCGTGGTGTTTGCAGCGGTGACCACCTGGCTGCTGCGGCGGGGGCTCTAGCTGCCTCGATACCCCAGGTCCAACAGGCTGCCAGGCTCAGCGGTTCAGCAGGACCACCCGGGAGCCCGCAGCCCGGTCGTGCCAGGTTCTCCGCTGGGGATCGATAAACAACCACCAGTAGCCCAGGCCCAGGGGCAGCCAGGACAGCAGCGATACCCAGTACCGCAGGAGCGCCTGTCTCCAGCTCAGCGCCTTGTGGTCATCGGTGACGACGCACAGACGCCAGGCCCGCATGCCGAGGGTCTGGCCGCTGTTTTTCCAGCAAATTGCGAAATACAGCTGAAATGCCAGCAGCAGGTAGACCTGAAACCAGGGGTTGCCGGCGCTGACCACGTGTTCCGGCAGTATGGCTACCCAGGGAACCGCAGCCACGAAGGCCACCGCAAACAGGGCGAATACCTCGTAGACCAAGGCCCCGAGTCGCCGGGCCCAATACGTTGGTGTGGTGCTGTTCATAGGCCTCCTATGTGGTTGCGCCTGCCGCCATTCTCAACGCCGGCGACAGGAACGCATCGGTGCTCCGCCGCAATTCGGGTCCGCACCAGGGCCCGCGGCGCCGATAAAGCTTGTCATTGCCGGCCAAACACTGGTACTTTGGCGTGCCGGGCAATCTACGAAAAGAGCGGTACGTCAGCGGCGCTGACCAAGCCGACTGAAAATCCGGCGCTGAAATCAAGACATATGTCAGCCGGTTTGTCCGGGCCCCGAGCCGGGTTCGACAGCCGCAAACGGTAACGCTGTGAGGGGTGGTGCTGGTTTCCCTTTTGGGGGGTCTAACGTTATCCTTAGCCGCCGAAGCCATTGGGAAAATCGAGGCAGTTCTTCAAGCGGGCCGGGCCTTTCACGCCCGTCCGGACAAGGAGACCGCCACGGTTTTGTTTTCTGCGTTTGAGAATTACTGGAACAAGTTTATGTCAATGAGACGCGCACCTAGAGTATTCCTATGGGGGTCACGCGGGATCGTCTTCAGCCTCATTATGGCTGGCAGCGCATCCGTCGCGGACGTTCTGGACACCACGGTCCAGACCGAACAGAGCACCAACCAGGCCAACCGCCAGTCACAGCAAACCGTCGACACGCTGGTTGAGCAGACCGAAGATCTGCTGGCCGAATACCGTCGCGTTGTGCGGGAAACCGAATCGCTCCGGGTTTACAACGAGCAGCTGCAGCGGGTGGTCGACAACCAGGAAGTCGAAATCGACTCCATCGGACGCCAGCTGGATCAGCTGGAGAGCACCAACCGCGGCGTTGTACCGATGCTGATCGAAATGATCGACATGCTGGACCAGATCGTGGAAAACGACGTGCCGTTCCAGCTGGAGCAGCGCCGTGACGTGGTGCTCAACCTGCAGGACACCATTTATCGTGCAGACGTCACCACCTCCGAGAAGTACCGCCGGGTGATGGAAGCCTACCAGCGGGAAATCGACTTTGGCCGCAACGCTTTCGCCTACGACGGCAAGCTGCCGGGCACTGACCGCACGGTGACCTTCCTGGTGGTGGGCCGGACCCTGCTGCTGTACCAGACTCTCGATGGCGAAAATGTCGGCTGGTGGAATCCCCTCAACGGCCAGTGGGAAGAACTGGATCGTGAGTACGTGACGCCGGTGACCAACGCCATCCGGATGGCCAACAACCAGGAGGCCTTCAACCTGGTCAAACTGCCGGTGCCGGCAGCAGGAGCCGCCCAATGAACGCTTTGAAATCCGCACTGGCCGTACTGGCTCTCGGCATCACATTCTCCGCGGACGTTGCCGCTCAGGCGACCAGCGAACTGGACCAGCTGCTTGAGCAGACCCGGCGCGCCGCCCAGGAGCAAAAGGCCATCAACCAGCAGCGTGAGCAGGAGTTCCGTCAGAACCGGGACCGCCAGCGCCAGCTGCTGGCCCAGGCCCGGGCCGAGCTGCAGTCCGAGGAAAACCGCTCGGACCGGCTGAAAGGCACCTTCGACAATAACGAAAAGCGCCTGGCCGACCTGGAGACCGTGCTCAACGAACGCATGGGCAACCTGGGCGAAATGTTCGGTGTGGTTCGCCAGGTGGCCAACGACCTCAAGGGCAAGCTGGACAATTCCCTGGTGTCGGCCCAGTACCCGGGCCGCCAGGAATTCCTGTCCAACCTGGCTCAGCGCAAGGAACTGCCCAACATCCAGGAGCTGCAGCAGCTGTGGTACGAGATGCAGCGCGAGCTGACCGAACAGGGCAAGGTGGTGAAGTTTACCGCTGACGTGCTGCGCCCCTCCGGCGAGGTGGACCGGGATCAGACCATTGCCCGGATCGGCGTTTTCAACGCCCTGGCCGGGGGCAAGTTTCTGCAGTGGCAGGAGCCGTCCATCGACCACAAGAACGGAATCCTGGCGGAGCTGGAGCGGCAGCCTCCGGCGCGTTTCGCCTCCCTGGTGGGAGACTACGAAACCTCCAGCGTTGGCACCTTTGCGCCCATGGCCGTGGACTTCACTTCGGGGGTGATTCTTTCCCTGGTGGTCCAGACCAAGACCTGGGGCGAACGCCTCGGCTTCGGTGACGGCAATCTGTCAGAGATGGGCGACGCCGGTCTGATCGGCTACGTCATCATGTCCATCGGCATGCTGGGCCTGCTGGTGGCGGCTTATCGCGGCATCATGCTCTCACTCAAGGGCATGGCCATCAGCAAACAGCTGAAGAGCGAAAGCCCGGATGCGGGTAACGCCCTGGGCCGTGTCATGTCCATCTATCACGACAATCCGGACGCCGACGTCGAGACCCTGGAACTGAAGCTGGACGAGGCGATCCTGCGGGAAACCGGACCGCTGGAGTCGGGCTTGAGCTTCATCAAGATGTTGTACGTCATTGCCCCGCTGCTGGGTCTGCTGGGAACGGTGGTGGGTATGATCGGCACCTTCCAGGCCATTACCCTGTTCGGTACCGGCGATCCCAAGATGATGGCTGGCGGCATCTCTACCGCCCTGGTCACCACCGTGCTGGGACTGTGTGTGGCGATTCCGCTGACCTTCATCCACAGCCTGCTGCAAAGCCGCAGCCGCCAGCTGATCCAGATTCTCGAAGAGCAGAGCGCTGGCATCATTGCTCGCATCGCGGAGAAGCAGGATGGTATGGCTGTCTGACCTCAGCGCCACGCTGCAGGAATTCATGGAGCTTGGGGGCGATGTCCTCTGGGCCATCATGCTGGTCCTGCTGCTGATGTGGACTTTTATCCTGGAGCGCATGTGGTACTTCAAGATGGTGCACCCCAAGCGGGTCCGCGAAATCATCGCGGCCTGGGATGCCCGGGTGGACACCACATCGTGGCACGCCAGGCAGATCCGCGAGGCGATGATCTCCGAGGCCTCCGGTGATCTGAGCCGTCACCTGCTGATGATCAAGACACTGATCGCCCTGTGCCCCCTGCTGGGGCTGCTGGGCACTGTGACGGGGATGCTTAACGTATTCGACATCATGGCCATTACCGGTACCGGCAACGCCCGGGCCATGGCATCCGGTGTGTCCAAGGCCACCGTTCCGACCATGGCCGGCATGGTGGCAGCGCTGTCCGGAGTGTACTTCGGGTCACGCTTCGAGTACTGGCATTCCACCGAAACGGAAAAGCTGGAAGATTATCTGCAGCACCATTAATCCAACACCGGCCCGGGTGGAGAGCCCGGGCCGAATATCAAAGAGGAAAGTCTGATGAGACGCAGACACGGCCTACAAGACGATACCGAAATCAACATCACCCCGATGCTGGATATCGTTTTCATCATGCTGATCTTTTTTATCGTGACCACGTCATTCGTGAAAGAAGCGGGTATCGACGTGAGCCGCCCCACCGCCAGCACGGCTGAGCAGAAAACCAAAGGGAACGTGATGATCGCAATCCGGTCCAATGGTGAAGTGTGGATGAACAAGCGCCGTATCGAGGTCCAGGCCGTCCGGGCCAACGTGGAAAAAGCCCACGCTGAAAACCCCGAGGGCAGCGTGGTGATCATCGCGGACCGCGAGTCGGCCACCGGCATCCTGGTGGAAGTGATGGACCAGGTGAAACTCGCCGGGGTTGACGCCATTTCGGTGGCGGCCGAGAGAACCGGGCGGTAAGCTCCGCCGGAGGAGGTCATTATGAATTCAACCCGCGTCCTCATTTCGCTGGTGCTGGCCGTCGGGATCACGGTGTCCCTGTTCCTGTTCATGCACTACCTGATTTCGGGTGGACCGCGGCTGGGCGATGCCGGTGAGACCATGACCGGCATCCGGTTCGGACCCGTGAAGATCGACGACCAGCTCCAGGTCCGCCAGCGCCGCGTGCCGAAAAAGCCGCCGCCACCCAAGGATCCGCCGCCACCGCCCAAGATGAATGTGCAGAACGTCAGCAAGGTGGCTTCACCCATGCCCAACCTGAACATGCCCAAGCTGGATGTGCCCATGGGAGGCAGCGGTCCGTTCCTGGGTGCATTCGCGTCAGTGGACCAGGCGGCCGAGGGTGACATCATCCCACTGGTTCGAATCCAGCCCCAGTACCCCCGCCGCGCCGCCCTGGCCAGAATCGAGGGTTACGTGACGGTTGAGTTCACCATTACCGAGACGGGATCAGTCACCGACCCCACCGTTGTGGACGCCAAGCCGCCCCGGGTTTTCGACCGTGAAGCCATCCGGGCCATCCTGAAATGGAAGTTCAAACCCAGGATCGTTGACGGCCAGCCCATCGCGCGGCGGGCAACCCAGACCCTGGACTTCAAACTGGCCGAACTTTGAGGTAACGCCATGATTCGTACCCCAAACCTGTGGATTGCCGCGGTCTTAACCGCCATGCTGGTGTCATTTGCCGGTGGGGCACTGGCTCAGAAGCAGAACGACCCCAGCACCCGAAAATCGCCACCGGCGGTATGGAAAAACGAGCGGAACTTCAACGCCGTTCAAAAAGCCTGGGAACTGGTGGCTGAGGAACAATACGACGAAGCCGAGGCGGCGTTCCGCAAGCAGGTGGATCGCATCTCCGACCCCTACGAAAAGTCCCAGGCCATGTTCGGCCTGGCCCAGGCCATGATGGCCAACGACAATTTTGACGATTCCCTCAAGCTCTACGAGGACATCGTCAACATGGACGTGCTGCCCAACAAGCCGCACTTCGACGCCATCTTCCAGATCGCCCAGCTGTACTACATGCGCGAGCGCTACGACGATTCGCTGGCATGGATCGACCGCTGGCAGCGTGAATCCGGTGAGGACAAAGTCGAGGTGTACGAGCTGCGCGCGTCGATTTACGCACAGAAGGAACAGTATCGCCCGGCCCTGGCAGCCATCGATACCGCCATCGGCATGTCGGAGAAGCCCAAGGAAACCTGGTACCAGCTCAAGCTGGCGATGCATTTCGAGCTGAAAGAATTTGCCGAAGCCAAGGACGTTCTCGAAATCCTGATTCGCGGGTGGCCCGGCAAAAAGATGTACTGGACCCAGCTGTCCTCCATCAATGTCACCCTGAAGCAGGACGAGGAGGCGCTGGCGGTGCTGGCCCTGGCCCACCGCAAGGGACTGCTTGACAAGCAGCAGGACTGGATCCAGCTGTACAGCCTGTACGGCTTCCTGAACCTGCCTTACAAGGCTGCGGAAATCCTGTCCACCGGAATCGAGCGAGGCATCGTCGAAGAGACCAAGTCTCATTGGGAGCAGCTGGGTAACGCCTGGTATGCCGCCCAAGAACTGGACAACGCAGTGGTGGCCCTGGACAAGGCCGCCGAGCTATCCCTGGACGGCAAGCTGGACATGCAGGTGGCCCATATCCTGGTGGACAAGGAAGACTGGGCGGCGGCCAAGGAATCCCTGACCTCCGCCATCGACAAGGGTGGCCTGACGGAACTGCAAACCGGCAACATGTACGTGCTGCTGGGCATGAGCGAGCTCTACACCGGCAGCCAGTCCGCCGCCCGCAACGCCTTCATGCAGGCCCGCCGCTACGAGAAGGTTCGCCAGGCTGCCCAGCAGTGGATTCAGCACCTGGATGAGTTGAAGAAGGGGAGCTGAAGCGTACTTGGCTGCTCGGTCTCGGCAGTGGCGTCAGAGCAGCAGTGGGGTCAGAGTAAAGGGACAGAGTAAAGCCTGCTTTACTCTGTCCCTTTACTCTGACCCCAGAAGTCCCGTTCCCCAGGCCGCGGAGCGGCCGTTCCTCAGCGCGCGAAGCGCGCGTTCCCTGGCTCCATGAGCACCAATATCCCTGCCGGCGACCAAGCCCTCATCGACTCCTTCCTCGACCGCGTCTGGGCGGAGCAGGGGCTGGCGGAAAACTCCCTGGACAGCTACCGCTTCGACCTGAGCGGCTTTGCCCTGTACCTGCGGGGTTCGGGGCAGGCGCTGGCGGAAGCCCAGCGGGCGGACGTGCTGGAATACCTGGGTCGGCGCACCCGGCTCGGATTCTCGGCCCCCTCCAATGCGCGGCTGTTGTCCTGCCTGCGTGGATTTTTTGGTGATCTGCTGCGGCGGGGGATGCGCCGGGACGATCCCACCGACCGGGTGGATAACCCGCGTCAGGGCCGCCGCTTGCCCAAGACCATCAGCGAGTCAGAAGTCGAGGCGCTGCTGCAGGCACCGGACCTGGATCAGCCACTGGGGTTGCGCGACCGCGCCATGCTGGAGCTGATGTATGCCACTGGCTTGCGGGTGTCGGAACTGGTAGGCCTGCGCAGTGACCAGCTCAACATGCGCCAGGGCGTGCTGGCCGCCTTCGGCAAGGGCAGTAAGGAACGACTGGTGCCCATCGGTGAAGAGGCCCTGGTCTGGATGCGACGGTATCTGGACCAGGCGCGGCCCGAACTGCTGGGTCAGCGGATGTGCGACGAATTGTTCGTGACCCGCCGGGGCAGTGGAATGACCCGCCAGGCATTCTGGTACCTGGTCAAACGCTACGCCCTGCAGGCGGGCATCGATACCTCAATTTCCCCCCACGCGCTGCGTCACTCTTTTGCCACCCACCTGCTCAATCACGGTGCTGATCTTCGAGTGGTGCAACTCCTGCTGGGCCACTCCGACCTGTCCACCACTCAGATTTATACCCACGTGGCGCGGGAGAGCCTCAAGTCCCTGCACCGCGAGCATCATCCGCGAGGCTGAGCCGAAACACCGCCTTCCGGCGGCAGATTGGCGCCACAGGTCACCGGGGCGCGAGCGCCGGATGCCCCGCGTTGACGCCTCGGTTACAATTGGCGGTTTAGCCTCGGACTGGTTCCGGGTGAAATTAATCGCCGGTGCCCCGGTCTAATGGAGCATCAGCGAGTGGACGAATCAAGAGGACAAATCGTGAAAAAGATCCTGTGGATGGCCCTATGCGTGTTGCTGGCCGGCGCCAGCCAGGCCGACGAGTTCGAAGCCGTGCGCAAAGCCATCAAAAGCCTCGCCCCCAACGTGACCATCGACGAGGTGAAGCCGGCACCCTTTGAAGGGTTTGCCGAGGTCCTGCTGGGTGCCCAATTGCTCTACGTGTCCGAGGACGGGCGCTACCTCATCGACGGTACCGTGATTGACGTTCAGAACGGTCGCAATCTCTCTGAGCTCAGCCGCGGCGCGGTGCGCAAGGAGAAACTCGGCGAGCTGCCGGGGGCGGAACTCATTTCCTTCAAGGCCACCACCGAAACCAGGCACCAGATCACTGTGTTTACCGACATTGACTGCGGCTACTGTCGGCGACTGCACGAACAGATGGGTCAGTACAACGAACTGGGCATCGAGGTGAACTACCTGTTCTTCCCCCGCGCCGGCGTCGGCTCAGCGTCCTTCCAGAAAGCCGTCTCGGTCTGGTGCGCCGACGACCAGAACTCGGCCATGACCGCGGCCAAAGCCGGTCAGGAAGTCGAACCCAAACAGTGCACCAACCCCGTCGAGGCCCACTACGAGCTCGGGCGACAGCTGGGTGTCACTGGGACGCCAGCCCTGGTTTCGTCCAACGGCACCCTGATTCCGGGCTACGTGCCGCCCGCAGCACTGCTGGGACAGCTCAACAACATCGAGTAGTTCCGAACCCCGGTGCCCGGCCCAAAAAAGTGGTACCGGGCAGGGTAAGTGCTGGTATGATCCATCGCGCTTACCCAACGAACATCGTGGTCCATAATCAATGACGGTACGCTGCCTGCTTGGTGCGCCCGCCCTGTCGGAATTTCGAATCGAGAAGATTAACCGTCGGCTGCTGAATCAGGGGCTGACGGTCAGTGACTGCCGGCAGGTGTTTGTGGTCCAGCTTGACGACCCGATAGTGCCGGGGGACTGGGAGCGGCTGACCCGCCTGCTGGGCAGCCATCAGGAGATCCCGGCCGAGCAGCTGGATCCGCGGGATGTCTACGTTACCCCCCGCTTCGGAACCATTTCTCCCTGGGCCTCCAAGGCTACGGATATTGCCCATCGCTGCGGCCTTAAGCTGTGCCGCCGGGTTGAGCATGGTCGGCGCTACCGTTTTGAACAGGCCCTGGCCGATGATCAGGCGACGGGCCTGGGACTGAATGACCGCATGACGGAATCGGTGTCGCGCCGGCCGGGGCAGCTGGACGCGCTGTTTGAGCAGGGGGAGCCCGCACCGCTTGCCCGGGTGCCGGTGCTGGCGGCCGGGCTGGAAGCGCTGCAGCAGGCCAACGGCGAGCTTGGGCTGGCCCTGTCCGCTGACGAGATGGACTACCTGGCCGGCGCTTTCACCCAGCTTGGCCGTGATCCCACCGACGCCGAGCTGATGATGTTCGCTCAGGCCAACTCCGAGCACTGCCGGCACAAAATCTTCAACGCTCGCTGGACCCTGGATCAGGAGGATCGCGACAAGAGCCTGTTCCAGATGATCCGGCACACTCACGAGCGCCATCCAGAGGGTGTGATCACCGCGTACGCCGACAACGCTGCCATCATCGACGGCTTCGAATCCAACCGCTTCATGGTGAACCCGCAAACAGGCATCTACCACGAGAGCCTCGAGCACGCCCACATCATGATCAAGGTGGAAACCCACAACCACCCGACCGCAATTTCACCCTATCCCGGCGCATCGACCGGGTCGGGCGGTGAGATTCGCGACGAGACTGCCACCGGTCGCGGTGGAAAACCCAAGGCCGGCCTCACCGGATTTTCCGTGTCCAACCTGAGGATTCCGGGTTTTGAGCATCCCTGGGAGGCGGATCACGGCCGGCCGGGGCGGCTGGCATCCGCCCTGGACATCATGCTGGAAGGCCCCATCGGAGCCGCGGCGTTCAACAACGAGTTCGGAAGACCCGCCCTGTCGGGATATTTCCGTACCTTTGAACAGGACTGTGGCCAGGGCCCCCGGGGAGAGCGCCTGCTGCGCGGATATCACAAGCCCATCATGCTGGCCGGCGGCATGGGCAACATCCGTTCGCGCGCCACGGCCAAGAACCAGCTCAATCCCGGTGACCCCATCATCGTCCTGGGCGGCCCCGCCATGCTGATTGGCCTGGGTGGTGGTGCAGCCTCTTCCATGACCAGCGGCTCCAGCGCCGAGGACCTGGACTTTGCCTCGGTGCAGCGCGACAACCCCGAGATGCAGCGGCGCTGCCAGGAAGTGGTGGACCGTTGCTGGGCTCAGGGGGTCAACAACCCCATCGTGTCGATTCACGACGTGGGAGCGGGCGGGCTGTCCAATGCCATACCCGAACTGCTGCACGACAGCGAGCGGGGCGGTGCGCTGGAGTTGCGCGAGGTGGGCAACGCAGACCCGGGCATGTCCCCCATGCAGATCTGGTGCAACGAAGCCCAGGAACGTTACGTGCTGGGAGTCCAGGCTGACCGCCTGGAAGACTTCCTGTCGCTGTGCCGCCGGGAGCGGTGCCCGGTGGCCGTGGTGGGTGAGGCCACCGAAGACCCGCACCTGCAGCTGGCTGACCGCCACTTCAGCGACAGGCCGGTGGACCTGCCCATGTCAGTACTGTTTGGCAACACACCGGCCATGCATCGGGTCGCCAGGCGCAGCCCGTCGCAGGCAGCCGCCGATGACTGGCAGGACATTCAGCTGGATGAAGCCGTGTCCCGGGTGCTGGCGCTGCCGGCGGTGGCATCCAAGAATTTTCTGATCACCATTGGCGACCGCACGGTGGGTGGCCTGGTTCACCGTGACCAGATGGTGGGTCCCTGGCAGGTGCCGGTGGCCGACGCGGCGGTGACCATGAACGACTTTCGCGGCTATCACGGCGAGGCCATGGCGGTGGGAGAGCGCACGCCCCTGGCAGTGACCGACGCGCCGGCATCAGGTCGCATGGCCGTCGGTGAAGCGGTCACCAACATGGCGGGTGCCGGGGTGGCGCGCCTGTCCGACATCAAGCTTTCCGCCAACTGGATGGCGGCGGCCGGCGCCCCGGGCGAGGACGCGGCCCTGTTCGACACGGTCAAGGCCGTGGGGCAGGAACTCTGCCCCGAGCTGGGACTGTGTATCCCGGTGGGCAAGGACTCATTGTCCATGCAGACGGTGTGGCGGCAGGATGGCCAGGACCGCCGGATGACGGCACCGCTGTCGCTGATCGTGTCGGCATTTGCCCCGGTTCCCGACGTTCGCCGGGCAGTGACCCCGCAGCTGCAGGATCAGGACAGCTGCCTGCTGCTGATCGACCTTGGAGATGGTCGCAGCCGCCTGGGCGGCTCCGCCCTGGCCCAGGTGTATGGACGCGAGCTGGGCCAGGTGCCGGACCTGGACCAGCCCCAGAGGCTGGTCGGGTTTTTCCGGTGCATGGCGCGGCTGACCGCAGACGAACTGATCCTGGCCTACCACGACCGGTCCGACGGCGGACTGCTGGCCACCCTGCTGGAAATGGCTTTCGCGGGACGTGTCGGCCTGAACATTCAGGTTCCCGAGGAGGTTGATGTCCTGTCGTGGCTGTTCAACGAAGAGCTGGGGGCAGTGATCCAGGTTGCGGCAGATCAGCTGGATCCGGTGATGGAACAGTTCCGCCAGGCAGGTCTGGGGGAGCTGGTGCACCTGATCGGGGCCCCCGCTGCCGACGGCCCGATCAACTTCCAGCGCCAGGAGGAAACCCTGCTCCAGGGTGAACGCGGCCAGTTTCAGCGGCGTTGGGCCGAGACCAGTTTTGCCATGCAGTCCATGCGCGACCACCCGGATTGCGCACGACAGGAACATGAGACCCACGCGTCCGACGACCCCGGCCTGTCACCCCGGATCAGCTTCGACGCGGACCACGACATTGCCGCACCGCTGGTGGGTGTGGGTGCCTCGCCGCCGGTGGCCATCCTGCGAGAGCAGGGAGTCAACGGCCATACCGAGATGGCGGCTGCCTTTCACCTGGCCGGCTTCGAATCCGTGGATGTGCATATGTCGGACCTGATTGCCGGCCGGCATCACCTTTCGAATTTTCGCGGCCTGGTGGCCTGTGGTGGGTTTTCCTACGGCGACGTGCTCGGCGCCGGCCAGGGCTGGTCCCGGGCCATCCTGTTCCGGGACGAACTGCGCAGCCAGTTCGAAGAATTCCTGGCTGCCCGGGACCGGTTCGCCCTCGGCGTGTGTAATGGTTGCCAGATGCTGGCCGGACTGGCCCGACTGATTCCCGGCGCGGAAGGCTGGCCGACTTTCGTTCGCAACCGATCAGAACAGTTCGAGGCCAGGCTCAGCCTGGTGGAAGTCACCGACTCGCCGTCGATACTGCTGACCGGAATGACTGGCTCCCGCATACCCGTGGCCGTGGCTCATGGTGAAGGGCGGGTGCGGTTCGAAGGTGCGGCCGCGCCCCTGGAGCGTCGCCTGGCGCTCAGATTTGTCGACAACCGCGGTGAGCCGACCGAACGGTACCCGCACAATCCCAACGGCTCCCTGGATGGCATCACCGGCGTGTGCAATGCGGACGGCAGGGTGACCATCATGATGCCCCACCCGGAGCGGGTATTCCGCAGCGTCCAGCTGTCGTGGGCTCCGCCGGACTGGTCCGAGTACAGCCCCTGGATGAGGATGTTCCGTAATGCCCGCTGCTGGGTAGAGGACGGCCCATGAGCGCCCATCCTGACGATTATTCCCTCAAGCGATTCATGCTGTCGGCCATTCTCTGGCTGCCGCTGTCGTTTTTTGTCTGGTTTCTGTGGTCCGGCGTATTCGTGGCGCCGGTTGAATGGCTGGTGCAGTGGATCCTGAACCTGTGGGCACCGGACAGTTTCAACGACGTGCTGCGCACGGGTTATCAGCTGGAAATCGAGGTTTTCATCGAGCTGCCGCCGGAAATGTCGCGCATCGGCCAGGGGCGGCCGGTGGCGGCCATCCCGGTCAACCCAATGATTTACGGGTATGGCTTCCCGCTGCTGGCCGGCCTGGCCATCTCCACGCCGCAGCCGCTGCTCCAGCGGGCGCTGCAGCTGGTGGCCGGCTACCTGGCGGTGGCGCTGGTTCAGGCCTGGGGGACCGTATTTGAAATCTTCCAGACCCTGTATTTCCAACTGGGGGAAGAAGGGCGCGCCACCCTGGAAGCCCTCGGCATATCCCCGGACCTGATTGCCCTGGGGTATCAGTTCGGATACCTGATTCTGCCCGGCGTGGTCCCCGTTGCGCTTTGGATACTGATGAACCGCCGGTTTATCGAAGGGCTGGTGCCGGCCTGGCACTTTGAAGGCGATCGCGGCGGCTGATCGCGACTTCGGAAAATCGCCCGGAAACTCCACGCGGCATTGGTGGTCAGTTAGACTGAGGACCCAGGAAAGCACGGGAAAGGGAAGAGCCGGGCGGATATCGCGGCTGCCGGGAAGGGCAGAGCGCCAACCACCCGGGTTTCGCACCCGCGATTCAGAATAATCGACTGCCAGTGATACTGGCCCGGTAACTGCTATGGAATCTGCGCAACAACCAGAACCGCGGCAAGAGTCGTCCCCGGAACACCATGGGGAAGTGAGCCAACAAGTTGGCCAGGAACTGCCGGAACCGCCGGAGCAGCTGGAGCAATCCGGACCCATCGGGAAGTTCGAACGCGAACTGTGCGACCGGCTGGTGGCGGAAGGCCGACTGCGGGAAGACGACCTCAGCAAGGCGGAACGGCTGGCCGAGGAAAGTGACGTCAGCTTTGTCAGCCTGATGATCCGATTGGGGCTGGTGTCCGAGAGGGACGTGGCTGAGGCTACGGCCAGCCTGCTGAAGCTGCCGCTGGTCGCGGGCAAGGATTATCCCGAGGTCACGCCCAGTATCGAACTGCCCATGCGGTTCATGCGCGAGCACCACCTGGTGCCGGTGGACGAGGACAAGGACAGCGTGCGCGTGGTCATGTCCAATCCCCGTGACCGTTACTCCCGGCGTGCTGTCTCCATGGCGGTGGACAAGGACGTGGTGGTCAACGTGGGCATCGAGTCTGAAATCGACGACGCCATCGAGCGGTACTTCGGCGGCGGCCGCTCGGCCATGGGCCAGATTGTGGAGAATCTGACCGACGAAGCCGCAGCCGGTGAAGATGACGTCGAGCACCTGCGTGACCTGGCCTCGGAGGCGCCGGTCATCCGCCTGGTCAACCTCATCATGCAGCGGGCGGTTGAATCCCGCGCCTCGGATATTCACATTGAACCCTTCGAGAGCCGGCTCAAAGTGCGTTACAGGATTGACGGTGTGCTGCAGGAAACCGAGGCGCCGCCGGCCAGTTCCACCGCTGCTGTTATCAGCCGGGTCAAGATCATGGCCAAGCTCAATATTGCCGAGCGCAGGCTGCCCCAGGACGGACGTATCATGCTGCGGGTGCAGGGCAAGGAACTGGACCTGCGTGTATCCACCGTGCCCACCGCCCACGGGGAAAGTGTGGTCATGCGTATCCTGGACCGCCAGAGCGTGGTGCTGGATTTCGAGAAGCTTGGATTTCGCGGCGGAGTACTGGACCGCTTCAACATGGTGCTGGATCAGCCCCACGGTATCATCCTGGTCACCGGCCCCACCGGCAGTGGTAAGACCACCACGCTGTATACGGCCCTGTCCAAGATCAACACCCCCGAGCGCAAGATCATCACCGTGGAAGACCCGGTGGAATACCAGATCGAGGGGGTCAACCAGATCCAGGTCAAGCCCAGCATCGGGCTGGATTTCGCCAACGCCCTGCGCTCCATCGTGCGGCAGGATCCCGACGTGATCATGATTGGGGAAATGCGTGACCTGGAGACCGCCAAGATCGCCATCCAGTCAGCCCTCACGGGGCACCTGGTGCTTTCCACCATTCACACCAACGATGCGGCCGGCGGCGTAACCCGCCTGCTGGACATGGGCGTTGACGACTACCTGCTGGTCTCCACGGTCAACGGCATCCTCGCCCAGCGCCTGGTGCGGCGGCTTGACGACGAATCCAAGGAGCGTTTCCGGGCGCTGCCAGAGGTGGTTAAAGAACTGGGCCTGGAAAAATATACCGACGAGCGGCCCATCCACCTGTACCGACCCGTGCCGTCGGATCGCACCGCCACCGGCTATCTGGGGCGTTCATCCATTCTGGAATTCCTGGAAATGAGTGACCCGATCCGTCGGCTGGTGATGCGGCGGGCTGACGCCGGCGAAATACACGACCTTGCCCGCAGCGAAGGCATGCGCACCATGTACGAGGATGGCCTCAGCAAGTGCATCGACGGCCTCACTACCGTGGAAGAGGTCATGCGGGTCACCCAGGACAACTGAAGCACCCGCGGAACCACAGCATGCCGACATTCCGCTACAAAGCCGTTACCCCCAGCGGGGACATCATGCAGGGCCAGATGGAAGCCGTGTCCACCCAGGAGGTGGTGTCCCGGCTGCAGGCCGACGGCAATGTTCCCATTTCCGCAGAGGAGTCCGGTCAGGGCGCCGCGGGTTCCATGCTGGACTTTCTGTCCGGCGGCCGCCGGGTTTCCCAGCGCGATACCGGACTGTTGACCCAGCAGCTGGCCACCCTGCTGGGCGCCGGACTGCCACTGGATCGCGCCCTGCAGATCCTGGAGGACCTGGCGGAGTCCGAGCCCCTGCAGAAGCTGATCAAGGCCATCCGCGACCAGGTTCGGGGTGGCTCATCCCTGTCCGACGCGCTGGAAAGTCAGCACGGCGTTTTCCCGCGCATGTACATCAACATGGTGCGCGGCGGCGAGGCAGGCGGCACCCTGGAATCTACCCTGGCGCGCCTGGCGGACTACATGAAACGCTCCAAGGAGCTGCGCGACAGCGTCATCTCGGCCCTGATCTATCCGGCCCTGCTGGTGGTTCTGGCCATTGGTTCGCTAATGGTGCTGCTGGCCTACGTGGTGCCCCAGTTCACGCCGATCTTCGAGGAACTGGGCGAAGGACTGCCTCTGATCACGGAGCTGGTGCTGCTGGTGGGTCGCATCCTGCAGGGCTACTGGTGGGCGCTGGCCATAGGATTCTTCGGGATATTTGCCTACTTCCGCCAGCAGATGGCCCAGGCCGAGTCGCGCCTGCGCTGGGATGCCCGGCTGCTGCGGTCACGGGTGACCGGCTCGCTGGTGTCCAGGATTGAAATGGCGCGCCTGGCCCGGACCGTGGGCACGCTGCTTTCCAATGGCGTGCCGCTGCTGACCTCGCTGTCCATCGGCAAGAGTGTGCTCAGTAACACGGTCATGGCCGAGGGTGTCGAGGCTGCCGCCAAAGAGGTCAAAACCGGGGATTCACTGGCCCACGCCCTGGCTGCCACCGAGCTGTTTCCCAAGCTGGCGCTGCAGATGATCAGCGTGGGGGAAGAAACGGGTCGGCTGGACACCATGCTGAACGACGTGGCTGATGCCTACGACGTGGAAGTCAAGACCACCGTGGACCGGATGATGGCGCTGCTTGTGCCGGCCCTGACCCTGGTGCTGGCGGCCCTGATTGCCATGATCATTATCGCGGTCATGCTGCCCATCCTGCAGGTGACCGAACTGGTGTGACCCACCGGAATCAAAATAAACGAGAGGTTTAACATGAAAACCAAGATGCCAAATCGAGCCCGCCGTCAGCGCGGCTTCAGCCTGCTGGAACTGCTGGTGGTGCTGGTGATCCTCGGCCTGCTGGCCAGCCTGGTTCTACCC
>JAAUYH010188334.1_pt1 | contig 22763 bp, 18 predicted proteins | sample 7278061 | NCBI WGS metagenome assembly JAAUYH01 (sample SAMN14350203, study PRJNA611818) | marine sediment metagenome | isolation source: surface marine sediment (0.6m) | place: French Polynesia: Moorea | collected 2018-08 | reverse complement strand
GATGGAAGACAACCTCATGCGCATCTTCGGCGACCCGGTGCGCACGAAGAAGATGCTCCAGCGCGTGGGCATGCGCGAGGGCGAGGCCATCGAAAGCAAGCTGCTCACGCGCCAGATCGAGAAGGCGCAGCGCAAGGTGGAAGCGCACCACTTCGACACCCGCAAATCGCTCATCGACTACGACGACGTGGCCAACGACCAGCGGCGGGTGATCTACCACCAGCGCAGCGAACTGATGGGCGCCGACGAGATCGCCGAGTCGGTGCGCGGCATCCGCGAGGAAGTGGTCAACGCCAAGATCGACGAGTACATTCCCGAGGGCAGCGTCGAAGAGCTGTGGGACATCAGCGGCCTGACCGCCGCCGTCGAGGGCGAGTATGGCGCAAAGCTGACGCTCCAGGACTGGCTTGACAGCGACGACGACCTGAACGAGGCCGGCCTGCGCGAGCGCATCGTCGACGAACTCGAAGCGCTGTACAACGACAAGACCGAGCGCATCGGCGAAGAGGTCATGCGGCATTTCGAGAAGGCGGTCATGCTGCAGCAGCTCGACCAGCACTGGAAAGAGCACCTGGCGGCCATGGACTACCTGCGCCAGGGCATCCACCTGCGCGGCTACGCGCAGAAAAACCCCAAGCAGGAGTACAAGCGCGAAGCCTTCGCGATGTTCAGCGAGATGCTGGACCGGGTGAAGCACGACGCCATCGGTATCCTGTCCAAGGTGCAGATCCGCAGCGAAGAGGACGTCGAGGCGGTGGACGAGCAGCGCCGGGCATCCGGTCGCATGCAGTTCCGCCATGCCGAAGCGCCCAGCGCCACGGGTGCGGCCGCTCCGGCACAGGCCGCAGCCCCGGCGATGGCCCAGGGCGGCGGTGGCGCGGCGCGACCGTCCGGCCAGAGACCCGCCGCGGGACCGGCCCGTCGCCCGCCGCCGGCAGATCCCGCCATCCCCTTCGTCCGCGCCGAGAAGAAGGTCGGCCGCAACGAGCCCTGCCCCTGCGGCTCCGGCAAGAAGTACAAGCGCTGCCACGGCAAGCTGTCGTAGCTCGAGCCGGGACACCCGTTGCAGACCTTGCACGTCGTTGCCGCGATCGTCTGTGACGACCGCGGCCGGGTGCTGATCGCCCAGCGCCTCGCCGGCACACACATGGCCGGTCGCTGGGAGTTTCCCGGTGGCAAGCGCGAGCCCGGCGAGGGTCGGTTCGACGGCCTGGTGCGCGAGCTGGACGAAGAGCTGGGCATCCGTGTGCTGCGCGCCGAACCGTTGATCGAGCTGTCCCACGACTACCCCGACCGCCGCGTGCACCTGGACGTGTGGCGGGTGACCGACTATGCGGGAATGCCCCGGTCCCTCGAGGGGCAGGCGCTCAAGTGGGTCGAGGTGGACGGGCTCGAGACCGAGGACATCCTGGAAGCCGACGCCCCGATCATCGAGGCCCTGCAGGGCGACCGATAGTCCGGTCATCGCGAGCCCGCAGGGCGCGGCAATCTCGGAAGGCGATCGCGACGCTGTTCCTTTGCCTCACGACAAGCTCATGGAGATTGCTTCGTCGCTTCGCTCCTCGCAATGACGGAATCGCGTCAGGAGTGTTCGGTGTCGTGCGCGTCCTCGCCCGGAATCGACCGGTTCTCCGAAAACCACTCGCCCAGATCGATCAGGCGGCAACGCTCGCTGCAGAACGGCCGGTGCGTATTGGCGGGCACGAACGGTGTCTGAGCGCCGCAGTTGGGGCACTTGACCTCGACGGGGGGCGTTTCGCGGCGTTCTAGCAACAGGTCAGCGAAAACTCGACGTCGTCGCTGGTTTGCGCGGGGCGGCTGTCGACGTTTTCCCAGGTGCGGAAGCGCACGATGAACCGGTGCGGGCTGCCGCTGATCTCCGGGAAATAGCTGCTTCCGTGGTCGAGACCCACGCGCAGCATCTGGCACGGCAGGCCGCGTTCCAGCGAGTGCGTGAACATGCCACCGCGGGCGACTTCGCGCGTAGGCTGCGCGCGTTCCCGCGTCAGCCACAGCAGCTTGTTGACCGACTTGCGCAGCGGTTCGAGACCGTCGAGCCAGCCGGCGAAATCGGCGGCGCGCGCCCGGTACGGCTGGCTGAGCCAGTGGTTGTAGTCCGGCAGGTCGAACTCGCAGGTGCCGCCGGGGATGGCGCTGCGGTGCTTGACGGAGTTCAGGAACTCCGAGTCCTTGAGCGGCTGGGCCAGTTGCCCGCAGGGTCCGGCGAGGCGCTCACGAACCGTTTGGACGTCGTGGATGACCGTGTCCAGGCGGGTCTTGTCCACGCCGGGCGTGGCCTGGTAGCGCTCGAGCAGCCCCACGTGCACCTCGAGTTCCTTGAGCACATCCTTGCGCACGTCGCCGCGAGCGAGGATGGCGAGGATGTCCAGCATCGTGGCTACGGCGGCCCGGCTCTCCCACCGGCTTTCGCCCGCCGCATGGTGGGCCAGCTGGCGAAAGAGGAACTCCAGGCGCAGGAGCGTACGCACTTTTTCGGTGAGCGGCTGCTCGTAAACGATCTGCTCGACGCTGTCGGCGATATCGGGCAGGTCAGGTGCGGGACGGCTCATAACTTTTCATTGTTACTCAGCTGAACGCTTACGGCAATGGGGCGCGCGGCTTTTGTCGCCGTGCTTATCCTGCGCCATTGCACAATAGGCCGCGTGCTGTTGCCTTACAGCGACAGTCAATGCGGCCCGGTCGCCGTCGTTTACGATGACGTCGTCGGCGTGGGCGAGGCGCTCGTGCCGGCCGATCTGGGCCGCCAGGATTCGTTCGGCATCGCCCCGGTCGCCGCCGTCGCGGTCCAGCAGACGGGTGATCTGAACCTCCTCGGGACAATCCACGACCAGCACGCGGTGCACCAGCCCTGTCATGCCGGCCTCCACGAGCAGGGGCACGACGAGCAGGGTGTAGGGACCCGTGGCGGCGGCTGCCCGCCGCATCATTTCGGCGCCGATGGCCGGGTGGAGGATGGCTTCGAGCCGTTCGCGGGCTTGCGCCTCGGCGAACACCATGCGCCGCATGGCAGCGCGGTCGAGGCCGCCGTCCTGCGCCAGCACCGCGTCGCCGAAGGCCTCGACGATCCGGTCCAGGGCCGGCTGGCCGGGGGCGACGATCTCGCGGGCGATCACGTCGCTGTCCACGATGTCGGCGCCGAGTTCGGCGAAGAGATTGGCCACGGTGGTCTTGCCGCTGGCGATGCCGCCGGTGAGACCCACCCGCAGGCGGCCGCCTTGGTCGGCGGTGGTCGAGTCCGGGTGCTGCGTGCCGGTCACAGGCCCATCGTGGCCATGTACGTCGAGACGATCGCGTCGCCCCACAACATGGCCACCCAGCCCGCCATGGCGAGATACGGCCCGAACGGGATGGGCACGCCGCGGCCGTGGCGGGCGAAGACGATCATCGCGATGCCGAAGACGGCGCCCACGACCGCCGACAGCAGGATGATCAGCGGCAGCATCTGCCAACCGAGCCAGGCGCCCAGCGCTGCCAGCAGCTTGAAGTCGCCGTAACCCATGCCTTCCTTGCCCGTCGCCAGCTTGAACGCCTGGTACACGCTCCACAGCGTCAGGTAGCCGGCGGCAGCGCCGACGATCGCAGACCGCGGGTCGACGAACAGCGGGCCCTGCACTGCCGTGCCGTCGACAGGCGCGTGGAACAGGCTCAGGATCAATCCCAGCCACATCAGCGGCAGGGTGATGTCGTCCGGCAGCAGCTGCGTATCGATGTCGATGGCACTCAGCGCGATGAGTGCCCAGGTCAGCACGATGCCCGCGGCGGCCGTCCAGCCGAAGCCGAAGCGCACGGCGACGATGGCGCTGGCGATGCCGGTCAGCAACTCGACGAGCGGGTAGCGCGGTGAGATCCGGGTCTTGCAGCCGCTGCAGCGCCCGCGCAGCACGAGCCAGCTGACGACGGGTACGTTCTCCAGCGCCGTGATGCGGTGACCGCAACCGGGGCAGGCCGAGCGGGGCACGACGAGGTTGTAGGGCTCCTCGGCTTCCGGCTCCGCCTCGGGGTCGAGCACGGCCTTGCACACGCGCTGCTCGTAGCGGTGCATCATGATGGGCAGCCGGTGTATCACCACGTTCAGGAAGCTGCCGACGAGCAGGCTGAACAGGAAGACCACGCCGACGAACACGGGCGGGTTTTCGGCAACCAGCGAGACGATGTCCTGCATTGAAGCCCCGGCTAGATCATGGGAGCCTTGCCAAAAAAGCACCGCTTCTCGTCATTGCGAGCGTAGCGAAGCAATCTTCCGAAACCTCGGTCCAGTGCCCTGGAGATTGCTTCGTCGCCTGCGGCTCCTCGCAATGACGGTCGGCGAGAGATCCTGAACAAGCTCCTGGTGGGTGTGTGGCGGCGATCGGAGCCGGGCAGGCACCCGATCCCTTTTCGGCGCGCCGTCAGCTGACCACCGAGCCCATCTTGAAGATCGGCAGGTACATGGCGACGACGAGGCCGCCGACGAGGATGCCCAGGATGGCCATGATGAGCGGCTCGAGCAGGCTGCTCATGCTGTCCACGGCGTTGTCGACTTCTTCCTCGTAGAAGTCGGCCACCTTGGCCGACATCTGGTCGAGCGAACCGGATTCCTCACCGATCGCGATCATCTGCACCACCATGTTCGGAAACAGCTCCGTGTCCTGCATGGCGCGCTGCAGACGCTGACCGGTGGCGACTTCCTCTTTCATCTCGAGGATCGCCGACTCGTACACGATGTTGCCGGTGGCGCCGGCCACCGACTCGAGCGCCTCGACCAGCGGCACGCCGGCGCTGAACATGGTGCTCAAGGTTCGCGCGTAGCGGGCGATGGCGGCCTTGGTGAGAATCTCGCCGATGATGGGCAGTTTCAGTGCCATGCGATCGAGGAAGTGGCGGAACTTGCGCGATCGCTTCTTGGTGAAGATGAAGGCGCCCACCGCGGCGGCGATGCCGATGACGATCATCCAGCCGTTCGTTCGTACGAACAGCGACAGGTTGATCACCTTCTGGGTGAACGCGGGCAGGTCGGCGCCGAAGCCCTGGAACAGGTTCTCGAACTGCGGAATCACCTGTACCAGCAGGATGCCGGTGACGATGAACGCCACCACGAGCACGGCGGCCGGATAGAACAGGGCCTTCTTGATTTTCTTCTTGATCGCCTCGGTCTTTTCCTTGTAGGTGGCGATCTTGTCCAGCAGCGTTTCCAGCGCACCGGCCTGTTCGCCCGCCTGCACCAGGTTCACGAACAGGTCGTCGAAGTGCAGCGGGTGCTTGCCCAGCGAATCGGCCAGCGTGGAGCCCTGCTCGACGCTGTTCTTGATGGCCAGCACCAGCTTTTGCATGGCGCGGTTTTCGTGGCCGGATCCGATGATCTCGAAGGCCTGCACGAGCGGCACGCCGGCCGTCATCATGGTGGCGAGCTGGCGGCTGAAGATGGCGATGTCGCCGGGCGTGACCTTGCCGTCCGACGTGAACAGGTTCGACTGCTTGCGGATCTTGACCGGCACGACGCCCTGGCGACGCAGCTCGGACTTGACTGCCGTTTCGCTGGCGGCCACCAGCTTGCCCTTGACGCGCTTGCCGCGCTTGTCGGTGCCTTCCCAGGTAAACGGGATCTGTTTGATTGCGGTTTCAGCCATGTGTCAATTCCTGCCAGAGCCGGCCGCCCGACCGGCCACCGGCTTGTCGTCGTCCTGTGAGTGGTCAGTCGATGGTGACCCGGTTGATTTCCTCGAGACTGGTGATGCCGTCCTTCACCTTCTGCAGCCCGGAGCGACGCAGGTCCCACACGCCTTCTTCCTCGGCCTGGTCGGCCAGCTGGACGGCATTGCCGCCCGCCATGATGATGCGGCCCATTTCCTCGGACACCTGCATCACCTGGTAGATACCGACGCGACCCTTGTAGCCGTCGGTGCAGCGGGCGCAGCCCACCGGACCCATAATCTGCATGCCGCCGTCGATGTCTTCGGCGGTGAAGCCTTCCTGCAGCAGCGCCTCGTGCGGAATGTCCTTCGGCTCCTTGCAGTTGTTGCAAAGCCGGCGCGCGAGCCGCTGGGCGATGATCAGGCTGACGGAGGTGGCAATCGCGTAGGGCTTCACGCCCATGTCCACCATTCGCGACAGCGTTTTCGGCGCATCGTTGGTGTGCAGCGTGGACAGCACGAGGTGGCCCGTCTGCGCCGCCTTGATGGCGATCTCGGCGGTTTCCAGGTCTCGAATCTCACCGACCATGATGATGTCGGGATCCTGGCGCAGGAAGGCTTTCAGCGCCGAGGCGAAGGTGAGTCCCACTTTGGGATTCACGTTCACCTGGTTGACGCCGGGCAGGTTGATTTCCGCCGGGTCTTCCGCCGTCGAGATATTGCGGTCTTCGGTGTTGAGGATGTTGAGGCCCGTGTACAGCGACACCGTCTTACCGCTACCGGTGGGGCCGGTCACCAGGATCATGCCGTAGGGCTTGGCCAGGTTGTGCAGGTAGAGCTGCTTCTGGTCTTCCTCGTAACCCAGGGCGTCGATACCCAGCTTGGCGCTGCTCGGATCGAGGATACGCAACACGATCTTCTCGCCGAACAGCGTCGGGCACGTGTTGACACGAAAATCGATGGCGCGGTTCTTCGACAGGCGCATCTTGATGCGGCCGTCCTGCGGCACGCGGCGCTCGGCGATGTCCAGGCGTGCCATCACTTTCAGACGCGCCGACACCTTGCCGGCGAGCTGTACCGGCGGCAGGGCCACTTCCTTCAGGATGCCGTCCTGGCGCGTGCGCACGCGGAACTGTTTCTCGTAGGGCTCGAAGTGGATGTCCGACGCGCCTTTCTTGATGGCGTCGAGCAGGATCTTGTTGACGAAGCGCACGACCGGTGCGTCTTCGACATCGTCGCGGGTGATGTCGTCGCCGAGGTCTTCGTCGCCGCCGGTGACCTCGAGGTTCTCCAGGTCGAAGTCGTCGTCGTCGAAGGACGCCATGGAACTGGCGTCGATGGCCTCCAGCGCCTTGTTGACGTGTTCGGAGAGCTTGTCCTCTTCGACCACTACCGCATCGACGGAGAGGCCGGTGGCGAACTTGATCTCGTCGAGCGCCGCCAGGTTGGTGGGATCCGAGACCGCGACGAACAGCCGCTTGCCGCGCTTGAGCAGCGGCAGCACACGGTGCTTGGACAGCAGCTTCTCGTCGACGAGGCGGATGATTTCGAGGTCGGTGGTAACCGCATCGATGTCGAGCAGCGGTACACCGAACTCCTGCGAGGCGGCAATCGCGATGTCGCGGGCATCGACCAGGCCGTTCCCCACGAGGTAGGAAACCAGCGGGACCTTCTCGGCCTTGGCCGCCGACTTGGCCTCGATGGCGGCGGCTTCGTCGATGATGCCGTCCTGGGCGAGTCGCCTCGAGAGCCCGCCGAGTGTTGTCTTCAGACTGGTTACAGCCACAGATCCTTCACCTCTTCTCCCTGTCGCCTCTGGCAAAAATCAGACATAACGACCCCTAGGATGGGCCATTGTAGCCCAAAACCGTCGGACGAGAACTTGCGCCAGTTCACGTTAACCCAGGTTAACAAAGCGCAACAAATCCGGGAGTTGGAGGCAGATTCGACGCTTGACCGGTCGGAAGCGATCCGGGGTGCGCGGAGGCGGCGGTGCGGCCCGCATCCAGACGGGTCGGGCGGATGCGGGGGCGGGGGGATGACGGCTGGAGCCGTCGTCCGGCTTGTCAGGAACCGCCCTGGCAGGTGGCGGGCATGAACCGCGCCGGAATATCGCCGGGCGAACAGGACCAGACCACGCCGCTGGGGCCGCCGTCTTCGACGGGCGTGCCGGTCAGCGTCACCTCGCCGGTGGCCTCGGGCGAGGCCAGGTTGCCCAGCGTGTAGGTGAGGGTCATGGTGCCGGTGCCGGCATTCCAGGCCATGACCGTGTTGCCGGTGAAGAACTCGCTGCGATCGGAGCTCAGGTTGAGGCCGATGCTGCCCGGGTTGGGCGGAATGGCGCCGTAGAGCTGGAAATACTCCCCGAGGCGCCGCCGGTCATCACCACTCAACACGATGAACTCGGCGATCTGGGACCGGACCACGTAGTTCTGGTAGGCCGGAATGGCCAGGGCGGCGATGATGCCGATGATGGCCACGACGATCATCAACTCGATGAGCGTGAAACCGGATTGTGTCGTGTTTCGAGGGCGCATGAATCCTGTCCGTCCTTGCCGGCTGGGGTGTCTTCCTTGGGGATCGGGGGGGGGCGTCGGCTGGTGGCGCCGGTCCCGGGATCAACCCGGGACCGGGCCGGTAGCGTTGCCGCTTACAGCCAACGTCGCGCGATGGGACGGTTGGCTGGTTGGACGGCCGGCATCGGAGGTTCCGACGGGTTCCGGCCGTCCGGGCCAGTACCGCTTACGAGGTGCTCTGGCAGGCCTTCGGCAGGTACTTGTCGTCGGCGTCGCTCGAGCACCCGAAGGTGAAGGAGTTGCCAACGTCAGTGGCCAGGTTGGCCGGGGGCGTGAAGGTGATGACCTTGCCGGCCACGGCGGCGCCGACTTCACCGGCGGCCTTCATGGTGACTTCGATCACGCCGGTGTCGGCGGTGACGGTCAGGTCGGCGTACTTACCGGCCGCGCCGGCGTCCAGACCCAGGGTGCCCAGATCCGTGGCATCCGGGTACGCGCCGTTGGTCTGCGCGAACTCGGCAATGGCGGTCTTCACACCGGAGGCCAGCGTCATCGCTTCAGAAACCTGGGCGCGCTGGGTGTAATCCTGGTAGGCCGGGATGGCGATGGCGGCGAGAATGCCGATGATCGCCACAACGATCATGAGTTCGATAAGGGTAAAACCCTGCTGCTGCTTGTTCATTCAGTCGGCTCCTGTCGAGAGTCAGTGGTTGAGTTACGTTGCGGCGTATCTTCGCCTGCCCCCAGACTAAAGCAAGTGCCGTGCCAACTTGCCCGGCTAGGGGGTAACCGCCTGTTTCGATTGAAATCTTACGGGCCATCCGAGGGGTCCGATGTGACCCGCGTCGCAATTCCGCCAACACACTTGCTGCCGCGGTGTGTCAGAAACTGACAAAAATTGTCAGTCCGCGCGTCACCTTCATCGGAGCATATGTCAACTGGCGGAATTGGCCATTGGAAACAGCGCGTTATGACCAGCCATCCCTCCGCGGCAACGGCGGTGTCTTCGAGATGGCAGTGGGAGCGGCTTCAGCCGCGATCTTCGTCGGAATCGCGGCTGAAGCCGCTCCCACGAACTGAAGCCGCTCCCACCCTTATTCGATGCCTAGCTTTTTGATGCGATAGCGCAGGGCGCGGAAGCTCATGCCCAGCAGCTTCGCCGCCGCCGTCTTGTTGTAGCGGGTCTTTTCCAGCGCCTTGAGGATGGCGTCGCGCTCGACGTCTTCCAGCCGGTCTTCGAGCGGCCCGCTCGGGGTGGCCGGGTCGGCGTCGCCCGGCGCGCCCCGAAGCGTCAGGTCGGCGACCTCGATGGACTGGCCGGACGACAGCGTGACGGCACGCTCGAGGATGTTCTCGAGTTCGCGCACGTTGCCGGGGAAGCGGTAGCTGCGCAGCCGCTTCAGGGCGTCCGCCGACAGTTCGGGCACGGGCGAGCCGAGTTCCTCGGCCAGCCGGGCGACGATGCGGCGAGCCAGCAGCGCCACGTCGTCGCCGCGCGCCCGGAGCGGCGGCACGGGCAGCTCGATAACGTTGATCCTGTAGTAAAGGTCCTCCCGGAACTCGGCCTCTGCGACGAGGGCGGCCAGGTCCTTGTGCGTGGCGCTCAGGATCCGCACGTCCACCGGCTGCTCGCGGGCTTCGCCCACGGGTCGTACCGCCTTTTCCTGAATGACGCGCAGCAGCTTCACCTGCATGTGCAGCGGCAGATCGGCCACCTCGTCGAGGAACAGCGTGCCGCCGTCTGCGCTGCGGAACAGCCCCTCCTTATCGGCGACGGCACCGGTGAAGGCGCCCTTGCGATGCCCGAAAAACTCGCTCTCCATCAGTTCGTCGGGAATGGCGCCGCAGTTGACGGGCACGAAGGGCCCGCCGGCACGTGGACCGCTGCTGTGGATGAGGCGCGCCACCAGTTCCTTGCCGGTGCCGGATTCGCCGGAGATGTGCACCGGCGCCTGGCTGCGTGCGACACGCGCGACGAGGTCGCGCACCCGCTGCATCGCCTCGGACTCGCCGGTCAGCTCCACCCTCGGGTCGGCGCCGGCGGCAGCGTCGTCGCCGGGGCCCGCCGGAATCTTGACCGCCCTGCTGACCAGGCGCCTGAGCACGGCGAGGTCCACCGGCTTGGACACGAAATCGAAGGCGCCGAGCTTCAGCGCACGCACGGCCGACTGCACGTTGCCGTGCGCCGTGATCACCGCCACGGGCACCTCGCTGGCGTTCTCGGCCATCCAGGCGACCAGGTCCAGGCCATTGCCGTCGGGCAGGCGCATGTCGGTGAGGCACAGCTTGAAGGGGCGGTCTTCCAGCAGGCGCCGGGCACCCGCCAGGTCGTGGGCGGTGCGCGTGTCGACGTCCATGCGTTCGAGGGTGATCGACAGCAGCTCGCAGATGTCGGGCTCGTCGTCGACGATGAGGGCCATCGGCCGGCTCATACGGTCCACCGGTCAGGGTCGGCAAAGATCAGCCGGAAGCAGCTGCCGCCGCCATCCCGCGGCTGATACACGAGCGCCGCGCCGTTGCACTGAGCCATTTCGCGGGCGATGTAGAGCCCCAGGCCGGTGCCGTCGCTGGCCTCCGTGAAGAACGGTTCGAAGATTCGCACCCGGGAATCTTCCTCGATACCGGGCCCGTGGTCGAGTACTTCGAGGAACGGCCGGTTGTTGGTGGACATCCTGCCGCAACGCAGCCGCGCGATCGGCGTCTGGCCGTCGCCGGCGGCATAGCGCACGGCGTTCTCGCACAGATTCCACAGCACCTGGCTCAGGTGGCTGGTGTCGAAGCGCACGGGCATCGTCGGGTCGGGGCAGTCGATGGCCAGCGTATCCCGTTCCAGCCGCATCGTCGTGGTGAACTCGTGGACGAAACCGTCGAGCCAGTCGGCCAGCACCAGCTCGCTGGGCTGGGTCGTGCCGCGCCGGGACAGTTCCAGCACGTTCTCGATGATCTTGTTCACGCGGCCGGTGTGATTGTGGATGATCTCCGTGAGCCGTCGCTCCGGCGCCCCGAGCGTCTCCGATTCGCCCAGTAGCTGGCCGGCGTGGCTGATGGCGCCCACGGGGTTGCGGATCTCGTGCGCGATGCTGGCGCTCAAGCGCCCAAGTGCCGCCAGCTTGGTTTGCTGGACACGCTCGGCCAGTTCGCTGGTGTTCTCCAGGAAGATGAGCAGCGCCGCCGGACGACCCTGGCCCGCCGCACCGATCGGGGCGAACTGCGGTGTCAGCACGGTGGTGCCGTCGGCGCCGATGAACGTTTGTCCGTCCACCGCGAAGCGCGCACCGCTGTCGCGCCAGGTGCTGGTCAGCGACCACAACCGTTCGGCGATGGCCTCGAGGCGTTTCCCGGTGACGTCTCCCCTCAGACCCAGCAGATTGATGGCCGATTCGTTGATGAGCCGTATGCGGTCGTCGCTGTCCACCACCAGGATGGCTTCGCGCAGATGCTGGATGATGTACTCGTTTAGCTGCGCCAGGTTGGCGAGATCGACGCTGCGCTGGCGCGCCAGCGCTTCGCTCTCCCGCAGACGTCGGGCCAGGGGCTGCGCGGCGAGCGCGATGCCGAACACGATGGCGCCGAGGAGCCCGGCCGGCGTGTACTCGCTGGCGGTGGTCAGGCCGTACAGGTGGGACAGGGTCTGTTGCACCAGCACCGCGATGGCGGCGATGGCGGCGAACAGCGTTGCGGCCTGCCGCGACATGATCAGCGCCCCGGCGCCGATGGACAGCACGAGCAGGCTGCCCAGGCCGCTCTGGATGCCGCCGCTCGCGTACAGCATCAGGCACACCACCAGGATGTCGACGGCCAGCGTGGCGTAGGCATGAATCTCCGGCGGCGGCGATTCCAGCCGCACCAGGTACAGGCTTACGATGCCGAGCACGAACCAGGCGCCGCTGCTCAACAGGAACACCGGCGGCTGGTACCAGCCGACGAGGTGCGGGTCGCGCAACAGCATGAACAGCACGATGAGGAACGAGCCCGCGAGCATGCGATAGCCGCCGAGCATGGCGAGCACGCGCCAGGCCAGGTTCTGGCTGGCACTGCCGGGAACGGGAACGGCGACGCCGCTGTCGATGCTGCTGTTCACAGGAGGCTCAAGGGTACTCGATGCAGGGCAACCGGGCGCTGTGACACAGCGCACGAAAGCGCCCCGTCAACCTATACTAATGGACTTTGCGATCCGCCACGCATTCCGACAGAATACAGGCCCCTGACACGCGAGCCGATCCGGTACTCCCATGAATCTGCACGAATATCAGTCGAAACAGCTGTTCGCCGAGTACGGCATTCCGGTGCCCAAGGGCTATCCGGCGCATACGCCGGAAGACGCTTTTCAGGCCGCCAACGATCTGGGTGGCGACCTGTGGGTCGTCAAGGCGCAGGTGCATGCCGGCGGTCGCGGCAAGGGCGGCGGCGTCAAGCTCGTCAGCAGCGTTGCCCAGGTCAAGGACGCGGCCACGCAGCTGCTCGGTTCGACGCTCGTGACGCCCCAGACAGGGCCCGAAGGCCTGCCCGTGAACACCGTCATCGTCGAGGCCGGCTCGGCCATCGACCGCGAGCTGTACCTGAGCCTGCTCGTCGACCGGGCGCGCGAGCGCGTGGTCATCATGGCGTCGCCCGACGGCGGTATGGACATCGAGGAGGTGGCGGCGGAAACGCCTGAACGCATCTTCACCGTGGATATCAACCCGGCGACCGGGCTTCAGGGCTACCAGGTGCGCAAGCTCGGCTTCGGACTCGGGCTCGACAAGGCCCAGCTGAAGCAGTTTTCGGGCATCGTTCACGGGCTGTATCGCCTGTTCCAGGAATGCGACGCCAGCCTGGTGGAAATCAACCCGCTCATCGTCACCAAGGGTGGCGACGTGATGGCGCTGGACGCCAAGATCAACATCGAGGACAACGCGCTGTTCCGGCAGCCGCGCATGCTCGAATGGCGCGATCCGAGCCAGGAAGACGAGATGGAGAACGAGGCGAGCGCCTACGACCTCAGCTATGTCTCCCTGGACGGCGACATCGGCTGCATGGTCAACGGCGCCGGCCTGGCCATGGCCACCATGGACCTCATCAAGCTGCACGGCGGCCAACCCGCCAACTTCCTGGATGTCGGCGGTGCCGCTACGGCTGAACGCGTGGCCGAAGCGTTCAAGCTGATCATCTCGAACGACAAGGTGAAGGCCATCCTCGTCAACATCTTCGGCGGCATCGTTCGCTGCGATCTCATCGCCGAAGGCATCATCAACGCGGTGAAGGAGGTCGGCGTGTCCATCCCGCTGGTGGTGCGGCTCGAAGGCACGAACGTCGAAACGGGTCTGAAGCTGCTGGCCGACAGCGGCCTGGATCTGATCGCCGCGGAAGACCTGACCGAAGCGGCCAAGAACGTCGTCGCCGCGGCGGCCTGACAGCCCTAATGTGCCGTCCTGCATGAGGCGGGACACGATTTCAGAGCGAGAACCATGAGCATACTCGTCGACGCAAACAGCAAGGTCATCTGCCAGGGCTTCACCGGCAAGCAGGGCACGTTCCACTCGACCCAGTGCATCGAATACGGCACGAACGTGGTCGGCGGCGTCACGCCCGGACGGGGCGGCCAGACTCACCTCGACCGCCCGGTGTTCAACACCGTGGCCGACGCCGTGGCCGACACCGGCGCCGATGTCAGCATGATCTACGTGCCCGCCGCCTTCGCGGCAGACGCGATCCTGGAAGCCGCCGACGGTGGCGTCGATCTCATTGTCTGCATCACCGAGGGCATCCCGGTGCAGGACATGGTGCGGGTCAAGGCCGGCCTGGCCGATCACGACTGCCGCCTGATCGGCCCGAACTGCCCCGGCATCATCACCCCCGGTGCCGCCAAGATCGGCATCATGCCCGGGTTCATTCACCAGCCCGGCCGCATCGGCATCGTGTCGCGGTCCGGCACGCTCACCTACGAGGCGGTGTACCAGACGACCAACAAGGGTCTGGGCCAGTCCACGTGCGTGGGCATCGGCGGCGACGCCGTCCGCGGCATGGACTTCATCGATTGCCTCGAGCTGTTCGAGGCCGACGAGAGCACCGACGGCATCATCATGGTGGGCGAGATCGGCGGCACCGACGAGGAAGCCGCCGCGGAGTATATCCGCGACAATGTCAGCAAGCCGGTCGTGGCTTACATCGCTGGCGTCACCGCACCTCCCGGCAAACGCATGGGGCATGCCGGCGCCATCGTCTCCGGCGGCAAGGGAACGGCGGCAGACAAGTTCGCCGCGCTCGACGCGGCCGGGGTCGCCACGGTGCGATCGCCCGCCGAGCTGGGCAGCGCCATGGAGAAAGCGCTGGCCGGCTGATCAGCACACCACACCGTCCCGGCACACCCGGGCCGAGTAACGAACGCGATGGCCGATTCCCTCAAGATCGCGCTGGCCCAGATCAACCTGATGGTGGGCGACGTGCCCGGCAACGCCGAGCGCATGGCGGCCGCCATGGCGCGGGCGCGCGACGACCTGGGCGCCGACCTGATCCTGTTCCCGGAACTGGCGCTCACCGGCTATCCGCCCGAAGACCTGCTGTTCCACGGCGGCCTGCGCACCCGCGTCGAGAGCAGTCTCGAACGCCTGTGCGACGAGGCCCGGGGCATTGCCGCGCTGATCGGTTATCCCGAGTACGTCGATCGTCGCGCCATCTTCAATTCCGCCGCGCTGGTGCGGGACGGTCGCGTGCTCGCCAATTACCGCAAGCAGAATCTGCCCAACTACGGGGTGTTCGACGAGAAGCGCTATTTCCTGCCCGGCGATGAGGCCTGCGTCGTCGACCTGGACGGCCTGCCCGTCGGCCTGACCATTTGCGAGGACGTGTGGGAACCCGGCCCGGCGCAGCTCGCACGTGACGCCGGCGCACGGCTGCTGCTGAACATCAACGCGTCGCCCTACGAGATTTCCAAGCGCGCCCTGCGCGGTGATGTGCTGGCGCGCCGGATCGACGAATGCGGGCTGCCGGTCATCTACCTGAACCTGGTGGGCGGGCAGGACGAGCTGGTGTTCGACGGCAGCTCGGTGGTGCTCGATGCCGCGGGCGAGGTCGTCCTGCAGGCGCCGGCCTGCGAGGAAGACATCTACGTCGTTACGGTGGACAAGGCCACCGGCCGGCCCGTTGCCACCGACGGTCCCATGGCCGCCGATCAGTCGCTGGCGCAAAGCGTCTACGGCGCACTGGTTCTGGGGACCCGTGACTACGTGAACAAGCACGGCTTTCCGGGCGTGGTGATCGGCCTGTCCGGCGGCATCGATTCGGCCCTGACAGCGGCCATCGCCGCCGACGCCCTGGGTCCCGAGCGCGTGCAGGTGGTGATGATGCCGTCGCGCTACACCCAGGACATGAGCAACGACGACGCCGCAGAGCAGGCCCGCATCCTGGGCCTGCGCAGCCATGTGATTCCCATCGAGCCGGTGTTCGAGGCCATGCTGGAGGCGCTGTCGGAGCTGTTCGCCGGCCTGCCGGAGGACACCACGGAGGAGAATATCCAGTCGCGTTGCCGCGGCATGATCCTGATGGCGCTGTCGAACAAGACCGGCAACATGGTGCTCACCACGGGCAACAAGAGCGAGATGGCCGTGGGTTACGCAACGCTCTACGGCGACATGGCCGGCGGCTTCGCGCCGATCAAGGACTGCAGCAAGACGCTGGTGTACCGGCTGGCGCGCCATCGCAACAGCCTGTCGCGGGTCATCCCCGAGCGCGTCATCACGCGGGCACCGTCGGCGGAGCTGCGGCCCGACCAGAAAGACACCGACTCGCTGCCGCCCTACGACGTGCTGGACCCGATCCTCGCGGCCTTCATCGAGGACGATTGCTCGGTGGACGAAATCGTCGGGCGCGGTTTCGAGCGAGACACGGTCGTGCGCGTGCTCGACCTGGTGAAACGCAACGAGTACAAGCGCCGGCAGGCACCGCCGGGCATACGCATCAGCCGGCGTGCCTTCGGCCGAGACTGGCGCTACCCGATTACCTCCGGTTATTGAACGTCGCGAGATGCTGTGGGAGTGGCTTCAGCTTGTGGGAGCGGCTTCAGCCGCGATTCCGACGCACATCGCGGCTAAAGCCGCTCCCACAGGTCAGTGGATAAGGGGTTGGTGGGTGCCGAGTCACCCGGCGTCGGGGTAGTTGGCGGCCAGCACGCGTTCGGCGTCGGCCGCCAGATCATCCATGCCGAGCTTGCGATAGGCGCGCGCCTGAATGCGCAGCGCATCGGCCACGACCGTGGTGTCGTGGTATTCCTCGATGATGTTCTTGGTGCGGTTGATGGCTGCCACCCAGGCACCGCGCACCATGTAGTAGTCCGCGACGTGCTTTTCGTACTCGGCCAGCCGGTTGCGCAGGAACACGATGCGCTGGCGCGTGTCGGGTGCGTACTGGCTGTCGGGGAAACGCCTGAGCAGCACTTCGAAGTTGGCCAGGGCGCGGTTGGCGTCGGTCGGCGGGCGCTTTGTCAGGTCGACGCGAAACAGCCTCTCCAGCGGATTGGGTTCGCGCTCGAAGAACACGAGGCCGCGCAGGTAATAGGCGTAGTCGACGTTGGGGTGACGCGGGTTCTCGCGGATGAACTTGTCGGCGGCGTCGATGGCGGACTCGGGCTGGTTGTCGCGGTAGTAGGCGTAGATCAGGTCGAGCTGCGCCTGCTTGGTGTACTTGCTGAACGGGTACCGCACTTCGAGCAGTTCGAAGTAGCCGACCGCGTTTGCCCACGCGCCGGTCTCGAGCGCCCGCGTGCCATCGTTGTAAATCTGATCGGCGGTGCCGAACCGATCCTGAACCGAGGTCGAGCCGCCACAGGCGCTCACCAGGGCGGCGAGCACGGCGAGCGCGACAAGGCGGATGACGGTGGTGAGCGCTGACAAACCCGTGACTCTCCAGGCTGGGCGTTACGACGGCGCGGAGTATACCGCAAGCGACCGACGGCCGGGACGGTGGCTCCGCTGGCGCCGGCGGCCGTGGCTGGCCGACCGCCGGCCGGTTACACTGCCCCGGTCATGACCGAAGAAACGCCGCTGACGGGCCGCGTGCCGACGAGTGCGGCCGGTAAACGAATCGACCAGGTTCTGGCGGAGTTGTTCCCGGGCTACTCGCGCAGCCGCATCCGGCGGTGGATCGACCATGGCCTGGTCTCGGTGGATGGCCGGCCCCCCAAACCGGCGGACAAGGTGAGCGGTGGCGAGCAGGTGGCGATGACGCCGCGCCCGGAGCCGGACGCGACGCTCGCGCCGGAACCCATGCGGCTCGAAGTCGTTTACGAAGACGACGCCCTCCTTGTCATCGACAAGCCGGCGGGACTGGTGGTCCACCCCGGTGCCGGCAATCCGGCGGGTACCCTGGCCAACGGGCTGCTGCACCACCATCCGGACCTGGCGGCAGTTCCCCGCGCCGGCATCGTGCACCGGCTGGACAAGGACACCAGCGGGCTCATGGTCGTGGCAAAAACGCTGACGAGCCAGTTGGCGCTCGTCCGCGCCATGGCGGCTCGCACTGTCCGTCGCGAATACCTGGCGGTGTGCATCGGCGTGCTGACGGCCGGCGGCACCGTGGACGCACCCATCGGCCGCCACCGCGTGGATCGCACGCGGATGGCCGTACGCGACGGCGGGCGTGCCGCCGTCACTCATTACCGGATCGTTGCGCGCTACAGGGGGCACACGCTGCTGCGCGTGCGCCTGGAAACGGGCCGCACCCACCAGATTCGTGTCCACATGACGCACATTGGACATCCCCTCGTGGGGGATCCGGTGTACGGCCGCCGCCTGGCAATTCCCGCCGGTGCCCCGGAGACACTGGCGGCCGAGCTGCGGGGTTTCCGGCGCCAGGCACTGCACGCGGCGGTGCTTGCGCTCGACCATCCCGATAGCGGGGCGTCGATGACCTGGGAGGCGCCGCCGCCGGCGGACTTCGCCGGCCTGGTCGCGGCCCTGGCTGACGACGCCGATGGCCCGGTGGCGCCGTGAGCGGCTCGATCCCGGTGACATGGGAGGCACCGGCCCGGGTGCGAGCCGTGTGTACGACGCGCCGCGGCGGCGTCAGCACCGGCGCCTATGACAGCCTCAACCTGGCCGACCACGTCGGCGATCTGCCCGGCGCCGTGACAGCCAATCGGCAACGGCTCGTCAGCGATCACCGCCTGCCCGCGATGCCGCTGTGGCTCGACCAGGTGCACGGTACGGGAGTGTGTCGGGCGGACTCTGCGGCCCCGCCGACACCGCGCTGCGACGCGTCGGTCGCCGTCGATCCCGGTGTGGTCTGCGCCGTACTCACGGCCGATTGCCTGCCCGTGCTCTTGTGCGATCGCGCCGGGACCTGCGTCGCCGCCGCGCACGCCGGCTGGCGTGGTCTGGCCGGCGGTGTACTGGAGGCCACGGTGCGGGCAATGCCCGCATCCCCGCTCGAGCTGATGGCGTGGCTCGGCCCGGCCATCGGGCCAGAGCGTTTCGAGGTGGGCGAGGAGGTGCGAGCCGCCTTCGTCGACAGCGATCCGGCAGCGGCGGTGTGGTTTGCCCGCAATGCGCGCGGCCGCTGGCTGGCGGATCTGTACGGTCTCGCGCGGCAGAGGCTTTCCTCGGTCGGTGTCGCCGCGGTGTCCGGCGGCGGTTTGTGCACCTACGCCGATGCGGCGCGCTTCTATTCCTACCGCCGCGATGGGGTCACCGGCCGCATGGCAGCGCTGGTGTGGCTGGCACCCTGAGCCCCTGGAGCTTGTTGAATGACTGCCGCGGGTTGGATCTTCCCCGATGTGGGAGCGGCTTTAGCTCGTGGGAGCGGCTTCAGCCGCGATCCCGAATAACATCGCGGCTGAAGCCGCTCCGACAGAGAGGGTCTTCGATATCGTCGACGAGGTTTTCAGCACGACAGAAATACGAGTAGCATTGCGCCGCCCATGACGACGCTTTCCTGGATACTGGCCTTCACGATACTCGGCGGCGCCCTGAGCGCGCTGGCCGCCGGTCTGTTCCTGGCGGCACCTCCCAGGGCACGCCGCCGCCTGATCCCGCACCTGGTGAGCTTCGCCACCGGTGCGCTGCTGGGCGCCGCCTTCCTCGGTCTGCTGCCGCACGCGCTGGAAGAAGCCGGTCCCGACGGATTGCACGCTGTGGGTGCCGCCGTGCTCGTCGGCATCCTGGTGTTCTTCCTGCTGGAAAAGATGGTGCTCTGGCGTCACTGCCACGTGGACGAATGCGAGGCACATGCGCCGCAGGGACATCATCGCGACAAGGCGACGGGCACCATGATCCTGTTCGGCGACGCGCTGCATAACCTGCTCGATGGCGTGCTGATCGGGGCGGCGTTTCTCACCGACATCGAGCTCGGCGTGGTGACGGCGCTGGCCGTCGTGGCACACGAAATACCGCAGGAAGTCGGCGACCTGGCGGTGTTGCTGAACGGCGGCATGAGCCGCGCGCGCGCGCTGGTGCTGAACCTCATGGTCAGCCTGACCACCGTGGTGGGCGGGGTGCTGGCCTACCTGTTCCTGGACGACGCACGCCACCTGCTGCCCTACGCGCTGGCGGTCGCTGCGTCCAGCTTCATCTACGTGGCTGTCGCCGATCTCATCCCGGGGCTGCACCGGCGTGTCGATGCGCGCACGTCGCTGGCCCAGATCGTGCTCATCGGCGCCGGCATCGCCATCATTTACGGCACGCACAGCACGCTACACTGATCGGGCAGGGTTTATTTCGCCCGCCCATGTCCCCATATACACGCCCAACGAGCTTATCTACGGGGTGATTCCCTATGCGAATGGACAAACTGACGAGCAAGTTCCAGCTCGCGCTGGCCGACGCCCAGTCGCTGGCGGTCGGACGGGACAACCAGTTCATCGAGCCGGTGCACCTGATGGTGGCCCTGCTCGATCAGCAGGGTGGCACCGTGCGGCCGCTGCTGGCCAAGGCCGGCGGCAACGTGAACATGCTCCGCTCGCAGCTCGGTGACGCCATCGACCGCTTGCCGCATGTCGAGGGCATCGGCGGCGACGTGCACCTGTCGAACGACCTCGGCAAGTTGCTCAACCTGACGGACAAGCTGGCGCAGGAACGCGACGACCAGTACGTCTCCAGCGAGCTGTTCGTGCTCGCCGCCTGCGACGACAAGGGCCCCCTGGGCAACGCCATCAATGCCGCCGGCATCGTCAAGGGCGCGGTGGCCAAAGCCATCGACGAAATCCGCGGCGGCGAGCAGGTCACCGACCCCAACGCCGAGGACAACCGCCAGGCGCTGGAGCGGTTCACCATCGACGTCACCCAGCGGGCGGAGCAGGGCAAGCTCGACCCGGTGATCGGTCGCGGCGAGGAGATCCGGCGCACCATCCAGGTGCTGCAGCGGCGCACCAAGAACAACCCGGTGCTCATCGGCGAACCCGGCGTGGGCAAGACCGCCATCGTCGAGGGCCTGGCCCAGCGCATCGTCAACGGCGAGGTGCCGGAGGGCATCAAGGGCAAGCGCATCCTGTCGCTGGACATGGGCGCGCTGATCGCCGGCGCCAAGTTCCGCGGCGAATTCGAGGAGCGCCTCAAGGGCGTGCTCAACGACCTGGCCAAGCAGGAAGGGCAGGTCATCCTGTTCATCGACGAGCTGCACACCATGGTCGGTGCCGGCAAGGCCGAAGGCGCCATGGACGCGGGCAACATGCTCAAGCCCGCGCTGGCGCGCGGCGAATTGCACTGCGTTGGCGCCACCACGCTCGACGAATATCGCCAGTACGTGGAAAAGGACGCGGCCCTGGAACGCCGGTTCCAGAAGGTGCTCGTGGACGAGCCGTCGGTGGAAGACACCATCGCGATACTGCGTGGGCTGAAGGAGCGCTACGAGGTGCACCACGGGGTCGAGATCACCGACCCGGCCATCGTTGCCGCGGCCACGCTGTCGCAGCGTTACATCAGCGACCGTCAGCTGCCGGACAAGGCCATCGACTTGATCGACGAGGCCGCGTCGCACATCCGCATGGAGATCGACTCCAAGCCGGAGGAGATGGACCGCCTCGACCGGCGTCTCATCCAGCTCAAGATCGAGCGCGAGGCGATGAAGAAGGAGACCGACGACGCCTCCGTGCGCCGCATGCAGGCGCTCCAGGACGAGATCGACACCCTCGAGCGCGAGTATGCCGACCTCGAGGAGATCTGGAAGGCGGAGAAGGCCGCCATGCAGGGCACCACGCACCTCAAGGAAGAGATCGAGCGCGCGCGCATCGAACTGGAAACGGCGCGGCGCGCCGGCGACCTGGCGCGCATGTCCGAGTTGCAGTACGGGCGCATCCCGGAGCTGGAGCGCAACCTGGCGAAGGCGTCGGAGGCGGAATCCGCCGAGACGCGGCTGCTCCGCAACAACGTGACCGACGAGGAGATCGCCGACGTCGTCTCCAAGTGGACGGGCATCCCCGTGTCGCGGATGCTGGCGGGCGAGCGCGAGAAGCTGCTGCGCATGGAAGAGACCATCGCCAAGCGGGTGATCGGACAGACCGAGGCGGTGACCAGCGTGGCAAACGCCATACGCCGGTCGCGCGCGGGACTGGCCGATCCGCGGCGACCGCACGGTTCGTTCCTGTTCCTGGGTCCCACGGGCGTCGGCAAGACGGAGCTGACCAAGGCGCTGGCGCACTTCCTGTTCGACACGGAGGACGCGATGGTGCGCATCGACATGTCCGAGTTCATGGAGAAGCACTCCGTGGCCCGGCTCATCGGCGCGCCACCCGGGTACGTGGGCTACGAGGAGGGTGGCTATCTCACCGAAGCGGTGCGGCGCCGGCCCTACTCGGTGATCCTGCTCGACGAGGTCGAGAAGGCGCATCCGGACGTGTTCAACGTGTTGCTCCAGGTACTCGACGACGGCCGGCTGACCGACGGTCACGGCCGCACCGTGGATTTCCGGCACACGGTCATCATCATGACCTCGAACCTGGGCTCGCAGGTGATCCAGGAGCTGTCGGGCGAGGAGAACTACGAGCGAATGAAGGCAGCCGTGATGGACATCGTCACGCAGCACTTCCGGCCGGAGTTCCTCAACCGCGTCGACGACACGGTGGTGTTCCACCCGCTGAATCGCGATGAGATCCGGCTCATTGTGGACATCCAGCTCGGTCACCTGGTGGCCAGGCTGGCAGATCGCGACATGACCCTGGAACTCACCGACAAGGCGCGCGACCGGCTGGCCGATGCGGGTTACGACCCGGTGTACGGTGCGCGACCGCTCCGGCGGGCGATCCAGCAGCAGGTCGAAAACCCGCTGGCGCAGGAAATCCTCAAGGGCGCGTTCGGACCGGGCGACCGTATCGTCGTGGATGCCAACGATATCGGCATCGCGTTCCAGAAAGCCGCGTAACGCAGGCGCCGCGGAACGGTGCCAATGAAAAAGGCCGGGTGCCTCACGGACCCGGCCTTTTCCGTTTCAGAGCCTGGTCGTTCAGGCGGCCTTGCGGCGACGCCCGGCGATGGCGCCGAAGCCGAGTGCGCTCAGCAACAGCGGCAGGGCCGCCGGCACCGGGATCGGCGCAACGGTAGCCGACATGCTCAGCGTGCCGCTGAGCCACTCACCGTCGATAGAGTCGGCGATGTCGTCGAAGCCCTCGAAGAATTCCAGGCGCAGCAGACCATCGAACAAGACGATGTCGGTC
>JAAUYH010203270.1_pt1 | contig 22768 bp, 13 predicted proteins | sample 7278061 | NCBI WGS metagenome assembly JAAUYH01 (sample SAMN14350203, study PRJNA611818) | marine sediment metagenome | isolation source: surface marine sediment (0.6m) | place: French Polynesia: Moorea | collected 2018-08 | reverse complement strand
GTTAATAGCAAAGATAATTCAAAAAACATGTTGTATGGTACAAACTAAAGGTTGTTACTATTTCATTCAAGTAATTCGTCGATATATTCGTGGTTTCGACGACCCAAGAAGCTGCTGCACATTCACCTGATTTTTTCTCCATGTGTGATGGTTGAAGTGAATCTCTTTCTAGACCTCTGAGAATACGCTGCGCGTTTATGATCGACTGCATTGATTTATTCTGCGAAAATTTAAGTACTATTTTCATTTCAAAGATTATATGTGATTAAAAAGGCATAAGACTAAGATATAAATCAGAAGAGTTAGGCGGTTGCTTATCCGGTTTTCTTTCTCAGCGACCAATCTTTGCCGCTCCCTGCTTTTAAGTACCATACTAGATTGCACATAATTGTGCCGATTTGCGACTGCACAAAGAATAATAGTTTTGGCGATAACTCTTACTTCACATGACGATTTTGTAGCATTTCTTATGATGTTAGGTCCAATTTTTCATCACTATCGCCGGGTAGAACCAATTTTTTCTAAGACAGAAATAAAGGTTCATTGAGTGAGAAATAAGAGTCAGCGTTCTTGGGCACTCTGCTTCAAATTTCCAGAAGAAGCAGACTCCTGCAAATTCGTTACCCAATGTCAGAGCTGGCTTGCAAGTACTTCTGTTTTGAAGAGTAATACCGTTTTATTTCGCACTTTTACTTCAAACTTAGGTCTAATCAAGGAGCAAATCAGGGTGCAATAGTGCTCCGATTACGGAAAAAGAAAGGTATGAACTGCTGTTGAACTTTCTCTGATCTTTTACTTTTCCTCCGAGAATTCCTTTTATTCTGAATCTGAACATCAACAACACAAATCCTGGAGCGATGATTTCTTAAGCAAATTAACACATTCAATTTACGGCATTTGAAGAATAAAAAAATTAATCAGCTACTGAGAAAATAAACTTCTTTTAAGAACTCAGGTGTCATTCTTCGCGAGTAAGGCATTGAAAATAGATAATCGTTGTTGACTCTCTGATGATTTTTAGATTAGCCCGTAAGATTCATTTCTTATCCCGGCAAAACTTGACGAACGGAATTGGATGCTTCGTCAGTAGAAACCCGAGACCTTTATGAGCACTCGAGAAATATATTCACGCATTTGTTTTCGGCGTATCACATGAGGTCACAGTATGATGTTCGTAATCTGTCTAAATACTGCAATTTTGAGTTTTTATCATCATAAAACAAAAATTTGGAAAGCAGGTATGGGAACGACTTGCTTTCAGTAGTTGAAATATAAATAAGATTAAAAGTAGACTAAATTTTCGCCTTTTATATTACGAAAGATTAACCATTATAAAACATATACAACGCGAGTTTCTGCTCATTACAATAAAATATAATTTTTTACAGAATGTCGATTTTCCTACATATATATTTTAACGTCAGCCGATGACTGTGCGGTGCATCACATTCGCACAGCTTTGTAGTTGTTATTATGTACGATGGATCAACAGCATCGCACTCTGGGCGTGAGCATCTTGAGATTTTGTCCTACACATGAAGGCAATAAATTAATTTTCCTATGCTGTTCTGAATTTTTATTCAATTTTTATTCAATTTTTATGTTAGATAAAGTCTAGTACTTCCCGAAGACGGAATTGGTGCTTCCAGTTGGAAAGTGTACCTTTCTATAATAGAGATAAACTGGGAAATAGTCGATAGTCCTTGATTTTCTCGTTGTGGACCATCAAAAGAGATCGAAATCAAACTGTTTTGATTAATTTTGAAATAGGTCTCTAAAGAATTTGATATGTTCTATTGAAATTTCTGTGCAGCTTTTGAAACCTGAGGATGGATTTTTTTAGACTTAATATTTTTAAATAATGTCAACTCGTAAAGCCAGAATTCTGAGTTTTCATAGTGTTCAAGTAACTTCGCTATTTAAACGAACGCGATTTCATATGGTCTAGCGATTAATTTGGTACTGCGAAATACAGAAAAAGGAATTCCCAGGGGTCAATTTTAAGAAACTATCCACAAAGCAGAAACTGGTCTCCAGTTACAATTTAGTACAAACGTTCAACAAAATTTGTTCTTGCGCTCGAAGAAGTTTCAATAAAAAATGTATGGAAGTCAGATTTTACACATGATCCAGTTTTATGTGACATTTATTTGTGCACAGAAGGATTAATTATTGATCAGTTGGACTAAGGTTTTAGAATTGATTTTTCGTTAACTAGAAGTTCCAAGCAAGCTTATCATACTATACAACTTAGTTTGCGAAAGGTTTACTTCAGTTGCATGCAAAGACCTTCATAAACGAAAGTAATTCGCTAACACATCTTACCATTAGCAATTAGCGCGTAGCCTTCACGACCAATTCGATACATCGGGATACAACGGTTCCTACTGACACCCCTTTTTTTAGTGCAGCTTAAATATTAAGCAATGTACTTGACTATCTGTAAATACCTTATTATTCGATATCGTGCAAAGAAAGGCATTCTAATGTAGTAAATTTCAAATTGGAGTTTGATTCCTGATATTGTTGCAAATATTCAAGCCATTCATTCATATTATTTTCCGACACTGCTTTAGAATGATTGGCAAAAATATCAAAAAAACGCTAAGAGTCTGGACGTGTATAAGTATTTGATTTCAAAGTATTGAATTTTATTTGTCAGAACATAAGTTCGTAAATGTTATTGGAGACTTTTTGCAGTTTAATAAAATCTGGTTCAGTTAAAAGTCCTTCAAGTCCAATTGACTAGAGTTTTGCCTGTAATAAGCAGCAAAAATAGTTCTCAGAACTAAAACGCGTAACTAATTTTTAACTGAATTCCAGAAGCTAAATATCTTTTTATTCTTTGATAAAACAAATAAAGCTATGTGCAGAGAAGTTTATAATTTCCAGTATCGGTTGAAACGTTCACACGATATTTCGGGGAAGTGGTTGGAAAGTTAAAAAATAGATGCTTTTGTTTCTCGCAGAATAAGTCAAGATTTAATTGACACATCACACATCGAAGGCTGAACAGTAAGCCATCGAATCATTTGCCACGGAAACCGAGATGAGATTCGCTGTGTCTTTGAATTCGAAGAAACCCGTTCAGATGAAAACTGAAGTATCTGTTTCGGTCCTGTGTGAAAATCTCCATGTCTCATTTGCTCCTCTCAGATTATTGGCTATCCAAGTTGAGTCTGAAATCGAACGAAATTTAAATTCGAGTTCACTGTTGATGAAAATCTAGAGTCTTTCCAGCACCAACGTTCAAAGCTGCATATCTAACCATATCAAATTTTGGGGCATAATCTTCACATATTCACAATCTGCATTGAATTCTATAGGAAATTTCAGTTTCGAATCAAGAAACTTTATTGATTTTCTAACGTAATATTGTGGAAACATTTAGTAGAAGTTCATCATTTCTTCATTGTGCCCCTATTATAAATTATTGATACAAATCGTGCTACTGGAACAGCGATTTGATAAGCTATGAAAAGCTTGGTACATACATTTTTTGCCATTTCTAAGATCGAGTCATGTTTTCATCGCGTTAGTAGTGATTCTTTTACATAAATCTACGACTCTGGAATTTAGCCGTCTCCACCAAATTCAAACCAAACTTTATGAGTTCGCAGAAGAAATAAAAGCCCGATTAATTATAATACATTCAAAAGTTGATTTCGTAAGATCGTTTGATAGCAACTAAAAGTTCAAAAAACAGAGTTCGACAAGCTATCTCATTACTTTGGGACCAAAAAATTATTCTACAAGCGTTTATTCATCGAAAAACTGATTTAAGAGCATTAAGAGACTCAAAAGCGAAGGTTTTTCTAATCGTATTATATTTATACAATACCCTAAAGTTTCAATTATATTGAGGCGTATAAATTGTCTATGTGTCTCGCGAGCAGTATTTTAGGAGATACATATTCATCGGCTACTTTTAATCCTATATCATTGCGCTTCAAATTTCTTTTCAGGCACGCAATTTAATTATCCACAAGTTCAGAATATGGCTACAATATTCATCTTGATTTTAGAAGTATGGGCAGTAATTAAAATGAAGCCCTGCCTATCGCACTCCATCACGCAAACGAACTCAAAATTGAATTTGGACAGCTTGTTCGAATTTCAAGTAGCACATGCATTTCTATAACTTATCGTACCATTCTTACAACTTGAAAATGCGATGAAATTACAGGACAGCATTTTTATGTGAGTACCGAATTTTCGAATTAAATTGATTTAATAAAGCGAAGCAAATGCTTTAAAATGGTTCGATTCCAGAATTAATTTCTAAGAATTTTTTTACCTTCTTAAAGTAGAGCTCACGCCTTCGATGATTGGAATCAGCACTTTGCTCCTGTTCTGTCGGATCGCACTTGAGTAATTTACTTCTCCGCTGCACAATTGGTTCAGTTGACGCGGACATCATATTCATTAATGGTATGTGGTCTATATTACGTTTGATCAAAGAGTGACTCAATTTAATCAAGTATGACTGATTTTAAATTTTGGGCAGCGTACTAAACCATGTAATTTTTGATTTCTTTCTAGCGGGCATATTTTAAGTTAAAAATCCAGTTCAGATCCAGCTCCATACTGCATTGAGTAATTAAGAACTCCAAGATACACTTGAAAAGGTTTGCTCTGGATTCAATAGCGACGCCTGCGTCGGCACCACATAGTAAGCAGATTCGTTCTATGATATTTCCGTTCGAGCTGTCTTGTTTTCTTCTCGTTCTCTCTTATCCTAACTACTGCAGCTGTCCTACTTGATTGCCGCGTTACCGGGAGGATACCCTTCTACTCCAAAACAAATGATGCAATCATCGAAGTTCGCATTATTCGGTATTTTTCCTTCTATTTAATTAGTATACCAATACAATACATCAAACTATTGATACATCAGCATCAAATTACCTTGTAACAAGTCAAAAACAGACTGTAATCTCCAAAAAAAGTTGGCTACGAGAGTTAGTAATTTTAACTGTAACGTACTGACGGGAAATATCGAAGCTCTGTCCAGCAAGAATACTGTTCAAGCTGTTGGGATAACGTATTCCATTTCGTACATTTCTCGTTAAAGTTTCAATTAGCACTTCTTTCGTAAATCAATAAATTTCGTAGCTCTTCGCATTATGTCAATTGATTTATGTTTTGCGTTCCGGCAAACTAGTTAGATTGACGGCGCGACTGAACGAAAGCTATCGACCATTACGATTTTGACTTGAAAATCGGATTCATATTTCATTCCTTCTGCACTGGCCTCTTTAAACATAACTGAAGATCAATCTTGCTCTCTGTTTCAAATTCCATTCTATGCTGAAGCTCTTTGAAGTACAATAATTCATTCTACGCTAATTATACATAATTCTATTTTTCTAAATAACGTAAACTAATTCCAACTGCAGCATCCAGTATTTCAAACCCTGAAACTTGACAAAATCATGAGCAAATTATGGCATGATCATTCCAGTACTGGCACATGAACATCTATATATAATTACAGATCAAAGCTTTCGAATGATTCACTGTACATACTTGTTTTGAAAATTCAATAAGTTGACTTAGTCGTTGTCCAGAACACAAGCTACGGAATAATAAGTTTTTCTGTTGAATTACATTTCTTGACTTTCTCAAACTGTACAGATTCTCCTAAAAACGTTATAAATTTTTTTTGAAATATCTCTGCCTTTAGAACGAAGAAAAAAGAGGTTATTCCTGCTCACGACCTCACACGATTGCGTCGCTTTTGAAGCGTCCGGAAACGGATCGTGTGTTCAGCACTTAATTTTCTTCGATGCTAGCGAGCACAGCGAATCTCAGATTGGGGTTCAGGCAGTGTATATCAAAGACCAGATTGGATTGTATATACTAATAAATGAGATGAATAATTGGATCATTGAGCTTCCTGGTCTGGAGGCAGGTGATCAACTGCTGCATCCGCTGGCAATACAATGCAATGCTTCTTATATTGTCTGAAGGATGTTCTGAACGGTTGTTCGGTGAAAAAAGCTAGGAAGTAAAAACAATAAAATGGAAAAAATTGTCGCTGTGACAAGAATATACGAATTCTACTATTGAGATATAATTGTAGAATTTTAAAGGTTTGAATACAATTTCCGAACAACTTGAGTAATCGAAAGTCAAGTCGAATGCCCGGAAACGTGAGGAACTTTACTGCGCTGTATATCGCAAAATCTGGAGCACTAAGTTGTGTTTGTAATGCAAACAAGTTCTTTCCTGAAGAAACAAGGCGAGCAGGCTTGGTTATTCAAAACTAGTGAAAATATAGTGAAACGGCACCTCTCTGGCTTAAATATTGTTGTTTTTCTAATATTTGCTGTACAGATAAAGTGGCAAGGTAATATAGTGCCCACGCTTTATGGAGTACTCTTGTTAGTGAAATCACGCAGAAAATTTCATAATCACGAGGGTTTCGCACAGACGATCGAATGGTCGGCCTAATCAAAAACTGACTTCGTCACTCTGTAGAAGAATCAAATGAAGCCGGATAACACGCTCAATATAGCGAATGTTGAGAATCGGATTCTTTTGGCAAGAGTGACAATTGTCAGCCACTAAATTGAGTTGTTTGCCCTCTGAATTTTTCAAATTTAGGCAGTGGAATGCGAGTCATAGAAAATAACGTAATTTTTTAGGCAGCATCGTTCTCAGTCGATTATCCAACATTGAAACACCAGTAATCCGACAACTTTTCCGCATTTACTTCTAAATATTGAATTATCCAATACTCTACATACAGATTTGCTAATCTAGCTATCCTTTGCAGTTCAAAAAAAATTTGCAACGTGACTATGCTAGTTCTTGTTCGCCTTCAATTTTGCTTTATCGACAAATCTGTTGATTCCACTTAGTTTCTAAGTGATTTCGTTGACAGAGCTAGACTATGAAACGAAATATTCTATATTTCATCACTTTACCCGGTCGTACTATAGAATCAGGTTGGAGGTTTGGAGACAAAATTTTCGAAATAGCAACAACGATGTCAATGAAGCGATCTCAGAAGAACTATGGAAATTTTTTGTCTTACTAGTGCAAAACAAGTTATAGAACCGTAGTTCCGATTTTTCTTAGTAGCAACATCTATGATTTGTTGATTACAGAACTATTTAATACAAATAATTTGGGTACGCTCGCAGTAAAATTGTAGTTTCAAAAATGATCGATCTATTTATTCGTTAGATAACGATGTGATACATTCTAAATGCAATACGTGAAATATAAATCATATAAGCAACAAATATTTTTGATGATTTACGGAATATATCCAAATTTGTCTCGCCACGCAGCCAGTCGCCTTATATGGTATGAACTTTTGACTTTCCTTTCAGACTTTTTCCGATTACTGCATGTCTTTGAAGTCAATTTTTAGTAAAAAATACAAAAGTCTGATAATATTCCATGTATTAGACAGTACTCAAAGAGATTTGTGCTGTATTGGATTCGTCAATTGAGAATGAATTATCAAAAGCAATGTGACAAGCTTTTTCATATGTGATATAAAATGAAATGAAAGGAGTTTGGAAATTCGATATGTGACTCTGCGAGTGACCAAAGAAATTCTGCGGCACACTTCCATATTTCTTATGCCTTTCCTGGTGTCTTACGGTCTCAATTTCTGATTGATGGCATCATTGATTGTGAATTCAGGTCTCCGTTGATTTGGATTTCGATTTAAAAAAAGTGAGTTCGTCTTCTGTTCTCCAAGAGACGAAGTAAGCGTTTTTCGTCTTTATCCCCAGCTTCTTCCCCCGGTCGGATTAATTCGATGTCTCTCATCAGATTCTTCTGAACTCCTTTCCCTTTCATGTAATAATAGAACGTCTTAAGTTGAGCATCTTTGTTCCCACTGTTCGCCGCTAACCGACAGAACTCTGCCGCTCGCATCAAATCCAGTGCCACTCCCACACCGGATTCACAGTAAACCGCAATCTTCCGTTGCGCGTCCTGATGCATTTTGCTTGCAGCGAAGTCGAAGTGTTCGAAAGCCATACTTGGATTCGGTTTGACCCCTTCGCCCGATTCATACATACAGCCTAGAGCATAATATGCTCGCAACTTCCCCTCTATTAGACTTTCCGGCCAAATTGCTTGTTTGTAACTGTAAACTGCCTCCGCAAGATCTTTCTTGACGCCGTATCCATACTGGTAGCATTGACCTTGCACGAACCATTCACTGCTATTGCCCAAGTGAACAGAATTCTGGATTTTAGCCCATCCTTCCTTCACATTCTGAGGTACAACTTTGCCAAGAATCAAACAGATTCCGTAGTAAGACTGCACGATAATGCGTCTCCACGGATTCGTAGTTATCTCTGAACCCATTTTATAAATCGATGCAGCAATGATCCAATCGACATCTACACCGCGTCCCTTCACGTAACATTCGGCTTAGTCTAACATGCAAGAAAACCCACAAGCTTCCATGGCCTTTGTCCACAGGCGCACAGCCTTCGGTGCATCACGTTGCACTCCAATCCCATTCATGTAGCATGTAGCAAAATGCATATTAGCCCATTGATTCCCCTTTTTAATAGCTTTCTCGCTTAATTAAAATGCCAAGGAGGGATTCTATTTCGTATAGTAGCCGTATAATTTGTGCCAACTCCGAACACTCAACCCATTTGGATCTTCAGCATTGGCTGCCTGTTCAGCAAGCTCAACACCACGAAACTTATTCACTTCTACACCAGTTCCTGTCAAGTAGAACATAGTTAACTCTGACATTGATTTCGGATCACTTGCGCGTGTACCAGCCTTGAAAAACTCAAATGCAACGATGTTGCACTGTGAAAGACCTTTCCCAGATTTGCCCATGATCCCGAGGTAGTAATTTGGTTCCCATCTCTCCGCGTTCAGCGCTGCCTTAAAAAAGCGTGGTGCTTTAATATAATCCTGAAGAATACTTAGATTCCCTTCATAAAATGCAATACCTAAGGAAAGTTGAGCATTGGAATCAATTCGCTCCATCCAAACCTCTTCTCTGCGTTTCACTGCATCAACTGTGCTACTCGATTTCGTGAGCCTTTCTTGGCAAATTCGACAAAGCGCTGTCTTCACAGAACGAAATTCTGCTGAATCCGATGGAGAAGGGTCAGTATTTGGGAGAAACCAGCTCTCATCTCGTTCGCAGTTGAATGATGCTGTGGTTCGAAATTTCCAAGGAGTCCCACGAGCTTGATAGTCTGCTCCTCATGTTTCAAACGCGAGGCAATGCCTTTTAGTTGAGAAAGTGTTGCAGCAGATGTTAAAACAGTGCGTGCTGTTGTTCGGTTCGTCACTTTCTCCTTATCTGTTGCAATTCTTCTTCAATACTCGTAAATTCTTGTACAATTTCGCCAAAGAAATCGGAGAACAGTCTGTCAACGCTCTTCATACAGTCTAATCATTCGATATTCACGTAGATTCTTTTGGCTCTAGTTTCAGCGTTTTCGAGAACCTCCTTCATACTCGTGTGATTCTGACCATGCATGAGATTTACTTCAATAATTCGAACAATGTTCGGGATGCTACCGAGAGTTTTCAAAACCAACCTGAAACAGACCTGTCGAAAGACTGACGCGGTGAGTCCTTGTCAAGAACAAAAGATTACCCTAACTTATATCTTGCTTCATCTCAGAGTTAACGGTTATGCAGTTGCAATAGCTCGACCGTTTTAATCACATACACCCAGGACACTGTACACCATGCAGTCCTGTCCAGTACACTGCCGTAGATTTATTCGTATACAGTACCGGAGAAAATGGTTTCTTGTCACTCAAACTCCGTGAATCCACCAGTACTTTATTAACATACCCTTTTCTGTTGGAAGTTAAGAACACAGAAACTCTCCAAATGAGGTTTAAAATCAAAGGCCAAAAACCGTAAACAGACCATACTCGTGATTCATTCGTTCAAGATACACTCCAGACGACTCGCTCTCTAAATCATATAAGCCATACAGAACATGCACTTGCAATTGTAATATCGCATCCAATTGTCGACAGAATGAGAGGAACATAGCATACCACAAGTAAACGAATTGAATATAGGGAGAAGAAGATCAAATACTTTTCTTCACAGCAGAATTGAATTTTTCCGCCTTTATCGGTGCTCTGTTGTTGGACGCGCGCAAGGTAAAAGTAGTTCTAATTCCGATTTGGCTGAAAAGATTTGTCTCGCTTAAACGAAGCCAAAAATTTATGATACGGAAGAGTAGTTTTAAGTCGTCTTAACTACTTTACTACTCTACTTGTGTTGTTCAGCGAAGGTACAGCAAAAGTAATTCACCGTTTACTGCAGTTCCCTAGTATATATTTTTTATTTTCAAATAATTGGAGCAAAGAATTTGATCTTCAAAACGGCGTTGAACATTAGGTTCGTTTCTAATCTTTACATGTTTTAACATAAGTTCAGAATTCTCAATCTGATATTCGAAGCCTTCATTTACACTCGTGAAATGAAGAAAAGTAGGACAAAAATAATTCTCTAATTATTTATCTTCCTGATGTGTACATCAAGCAGCTAGGTCACAAAAAGCTGTAATACGTGAGCTCATTGAAATTTCTAGGATTCGAATAGTAGTAATCCCAGTTTCGTTGTACTAAAAGGGGCAAAACAGTGTACCTACAACACTGGACCTACAGAATCTGCAATTTTCCATTTTCATTGTAAGAAGAACAGTATAAATTCGGACGTACCTGTACTATGAAAGTAAAATTCAAATGCTTCTCAAATTGTAGATAATTAAATCTGTTTGTGTAGCATCATAGCTGTGTCTATGTCTCATCAAATACAATGTGTTCGAAGCACATACTCGCCGAACGTATTGTGTTGCATTTCATTGATTCTTCGCAATTCATCTAACTAATATTGGTGAGGACAATAGCGAAGTATGAGAAACCCTAAATATCGTATGTCGATCGGTAAAGTACTTGTGATAATTAGAAAGCCATTTTAGCTTCTTTTTGAGAATAAGCCGTTCTGTTCTATTTGAGAAGCTTTCTCCAAAGCGTTGAAAAATGAAGTTTCAAGTTAGATAACGGCGTTTAAGAGATGTACTACTACCTATTTCTTCTTTAAAATGGTAATAACTGTTAATTATTCATAAGTCATACAGGCTGATAGTTCGAATTTCGGGACGCTATTTCTTAATGTTTTTTCAAGTTGAAATATCCCGCTCGGATTAATCTTTCAGCAGCCCACCAATATTTTGGACTTCAAATGATTTCTATGTTTGATTTTGGAAGTTCGTAGAAGCCTCTCGAGATATAAGCATGCGTCTCATTAAATTTTTCTATAGCTGTAACGCAGACTAGGGAAGCCCAATATGCTTGAAACTCTCACTATACTTTACAAAGGATTTATGGAATTATAAATAGATTTTCGCTTCATCACAGGTCAAAAATCGATCTACTGGACATGGAATTGTACATAGTAAAGTAAAGACAAGAAGCATGTTAGAATGTTTTTTTCTCTGAATGTTAAAATTCTTTTCAGAAGCATTTTTTCAGAAAACGGCTATTGAAAGCTCAGGAAAATGTTGCAGCTATCTCGAATCTTCTAGCTGACAATTTGGAAGCCCTTTAGAATCTGAAAAGCCCTTAGGTTTTCCTTTTACGCCTGGTCGCGGCATTTTGCTCATGTTTATTTCAATTGTTGCCACCAAAAGTAATTCCTATCTCCAGAACACTAGTTATAAGCAATACCGAACCTGATTTATTTCTTTGGTCAAAACAAAATTTATTTTCTACGCCTACTGGTAGTGCTGTAAATATTGTGTTCAAATTATGACGGGGTTTGTTTCGTAGACTGTACTTAATTATCTAAGTTAATCTAAATTTTGATTGAATTAACTACAATGGTTTATGAGAAGATCTTATTATGATTTAAAAGAGTATTAGGAGATTTTGTAAACGACTACATTGTTTTAAAGTGCACTATTGTTCTTACCAAGTAGTTCAGCAGTTATATTAGTAAAAAATTCTCGGTAAGCTGCTCAAAAAACTTACGTTGATTTTAAATGTTTTGAAGGGACATTTTGCATATTTTTTGAAGTCTGGAAAACTGTCATCATACTCAGTGATTTCTTTGCTCGTTTCCGATAACGACAAAAATCACTTTGGATTTGTTAATCACAGAAGTAGAATAACTAAGAGAATAATCCATCGCTTCTATGTTGGTGCGGATCATATTAAGCGTTAGTGCAAATTAAATAAATTGCATCTCTAGCAAATTCTTGTAGAAAAACCATAGCTAGAAAATGGTAGCTTCAGCGACGAGATTCCACACAGACCTCTGTGTTTAATATTTACTGGTGAATTCATAGTGGTATTTATACAACTTAATCTCGCAGAAGCTTGGTCTACAATCAAACACGCAGAATTATATCATTTGTGCAGCAAGCATGAATTTGGAGTTTTTAAGTGCTAGAATGAGCATCGGTACCTTTTAGATGTTGATATATACATTTATACTGCATATTTCAAAGATAGATCAACGCGATGTTAGCCTGCAAAAGTAGTTGACTAAAGGAGAACGAAGCTTGGAACATTCTTAAATAATAAACAATACGAAATTGAATCCTGCATTTTAAGTCATGGATACAGAGCGTTCTGATTATGAAAAGATGAATAATGCTGCACTGACGCCGATTTAGTTTTTCCATCATCCGAATTTATATTTGCTCAATGATGGCATCTTCTCGGTAGACAAACAGTAGCTGTTCTACTTCACAATGTGTCTCTTTACCCAGTACAGTGACATCAAATGACTATTCCGAAATTTGATCGGACAACTTCCACTTGTTTAGAAATCATTGCTTAGTACTGCAAGCAACAAGGGTAGTGAAATCAACCTAGTCAGGCAAATCCACTGCTAAATATTCCTTACATAAGAATAATTTAAGGGATTCTATGTGATGCTATGGCTTTTGTGGCGAAAATACATACCTGGTACTACTGTACTTATAGGTAAAATGAATGAGATATTTGAAGAATTTAGCCCTAGTTTAATGTTGAAAAATGGGAAGATGAAGTTTTTGAAATAGCTCAGAATGGCACTCGCAGTTAATCAACCCTATTTCAATCTAATACACTGGAATGGAGGTTTCATATTACGTGCTAGTCGAATCCTCGAGCGCACTCAGTAAATAATACCACAGCAATCCAAACAAAAAATCGACATTCACTGAAGTAGTGAGCATATTTTCAACTATTAGCACCAATAGAACAAAGACGTCACTCTGAAACGAGATTGAGACTCTAGGCAGTTGAGGTAGTGCAATTTATCGACTGAATGTCTGTAATCGTGCTACTGTTTAGAAACTTTACTTTGCAACTAAAGACGTTGACTAAATTGCCTATAAGGGTGTCACAGTTTTTATTTATGTTTTACATTTGTAGGAGAGGAGTCAAAATGTAATACATTGCCTATCTTATACCTTGATACTTACAGGAAACATTGAGTGTAGCTCAGTCTAGAGCCACAGTAGACCGAAAAATCGACTTTCCAGTAGATTTAACTTTTATAAAAATGATGACCGTATGATCAGTCAGAAAAGCGAGCTTACAATTGCTCTCTGTAGGAACCGCTTGCTGAGTACTCAAATGAGATGGAAATCGAAAATGTTATAGGTCGTTCCCGAATTTCATTGTTCGATGCTAGCAAAGCAAATATTAAATTTGAACAGAATAATATGTCTTGTAATATTTAATTTCGAACGATCATAAGACGGCAGATTGAATGCTGAACTGAAAAATAAGAAAAGATAGATAAATAGTTTTGCAAGAAAGGCAAACCGTATTCTATGAAATGTGTAGTCCATGGTTACTTCAATTTACATTGTGTTACATAAAAATTTTCCGACCTTTAAATCAGAAACTTCAGTTATTTAGCTCAAACTCTCCGCTATAAATCTATTCCTGACTCTTCTTTCTTAGGAAAAATCTAAATCTTCAATTTTGACAGTTCTCTGTACTGTAATTGTGTAGTAGGAACTACTTTATTCAACTTTATCATGTTCCGAGAATTTATTCTTGTTCGAAAGTTACTAATAACCTTCTTATATCCAATTGAAATCATCAAATTTCATTTGTCAAAAAATTTGTTTCCCATCTAAAACCAATGCAAAATGATAACGCTAAGCATTTTTCAGCAAGGCATCATAAGCATGTCAGTAAAAATTGCAGAAACTTTTGAGTTAGAACTTAATTCACCATCTATTCTCACCACAAATTTTCATTTATCGTAGAGTGAACCCCCAGAAAGCTCAGAAGCTCATGATACTTCTATTCAAAATCGAAATGTAGATGATGACATTTCTGCACGCTTAAACACTCAAATTCATGATATAATTCGAAGTGAAAAAATTCAACATAGTTTTATGTATGAACTAAAATTTATTTTCGAAAAATTAATTTCACTTCATCCAACATAAAATTCAGAAAATGGATGCCAGTAATTTAAGTCAGAAGTAAAATATTCCTCAATTTAACTACTATACATCATTTTTCAGCTTTAAAATATTGCAGCAGTCCACTTTTGCTTGTGGAATCAAAATTTTTGAATAAGAAATGCAGGCGTCCAATTTATTGCGCAAGGGAATGAAATAAGGTACAGTGCTGATGCCCAGATCAGTATTCTTATTGTGGCGAGTAGTGCATGAGAATTTCACTACCACTTTCTTTATCTGTTTCTATTTAGTGACTCAAGCACATTGCGAATCTTTCAACTTCTCCTACATTTTGCAAGTTAAGGCCTTTGGTCCTGTTCCATGCCTGTAATAGGTAGCCAATAAGAGTGCACTTTACTCTAATGTATTTCTGCTGCTTGAAATCGGTGGAACATTAGTCCGGTATAAATCCGCAGAATTGTTTTGGATGAGCTCATTAAATTTGGAAGTAGAAGCCAGCAGAAGCTAAATTAACAAATGAAAACAAAAAATGCATTTTCATTAAGTGTGATATGCTTTCATGGCAATCGTCATTGTAGAAATCGGGGTCCAACGTTTAGACTTGGAGGACTTCTGAATGTCGAGTGTTGCTCAGAAAATAAGTTTTAAATAATATGGTTTAGTAGTCAACCTAGCAACCCAATATTGTCTCGATCATGATTTTTGGAAAATGCAAGATGTTCAACAAATACTTGAATGGACCAGGATTATTCAGAATGAAATATTGATGGGAATAAAATAAGGAGCCAAAATGACTCGCAAAATTATCTGTTAAAATTGAAAATTCAGAAAAGTAGTCCCGAAAGCCATGACTGTTTTCATTCTAATTCTGGAAAGTGGTATATGACAAGAATCTTCTTTACTGCACGTCCCCTAAATATGTCAAATATGATACGCTTTTGATTACCCTGATGAACATATTCTTTGAAACTTCCTCATTTGATCGAATAGACCGATATTTGAGAACTCTGATCACTAAACGGGCCGGTCCCATTCGCAATTACTCTCAAGAAATATGAAATCATGTTCAAATTCTAAACCAGTGTTTGAGAACTACCTTCTGGCCCTTCCATTTTCTCACTTTTCTTCTGATGAGCCGTGCGTAAATGGTTAAAAGGGGCTAGGAAAAGTAGGAATGGGAATTCAAAAGGTACAGGAAAAGCGAAGAAAGGTTCAGCACGTATTCGATTGAAATTAGGCCAATGACTTTAATTCTGTCCACGATACTCCCGAAATGGAGTAGACGGGACGTCAACTTCGGTAATTTTACGAGATCAACGTTAGTATGAGTCAGCCACAGTCATTCATCAATGTTCAAGTTGGGTGTGACCTCGAATCGTTTCAGTCTACGAACGGTTGCGTTTCTTTTTGCCATCATCGGTCTTATCGTCAGTCTTGTCACGGCCATCATGGTCGGTGTTTCCATCAGTGTCCGTGTCAGTGTGATCGCTGTCCGAGCCTCCCTTCTTCTTGCCCTTGCGACCAGACTTCTTCGGTTTGTAATAGTACTTCCCTTTGGCCTTCGGCACGGTTGGTACGTACTTCTTGCCCTTGCGCTTCGGCTTATCCGCCCCACTATCCGACTTGCCATCGGAGCCATCGGTGTTACTGTCCGTGTTGTCACGGCCGTCATGGTCGGTTTTTCCATCAGTATCCGTGTCAGTGCCATCGCTGTCGGAGCCTCCCTTCTTCTTACCCTTCTTGCCCATCCTGGCCACAGTCTTCAGTTTGTCCTTGCCACTGTCTGACTTGTCGGAGTTATCATCCGATTTGTTGTCGGTACCTTGAGAGTTATCACTATCGGTATCATCGGACTTGGGGCTATCGGAGCCATCATTAGATTTGCTGTCGGTACCGTGGGAGTTATCACTGCCCGTTCCATCGGTCTTGTTGGTGTCGGAGTCATCCTGCGTGTCGGCGTCGGTACCATGAGAGTTGTCGCTACCGGTTCCATCGGACTTGCTGTCATCGGAGCTGCGCGACTTCGGCTTCTTCGGTGCCGGCGTGTAAGCTACCGGCGGGACAGGCACAGGTGCGGGGTCCTTCGGATCGTACGACAAGATTCCGATACTCTTCGCTCCAGCACTCTTCTTGTCGTACAGGAGGCAAAGTTTGCCGAAGCCATCAGCGATGAAGAGAGCACGCACGTTGCTGGGGATGTTCATGCTCACGTGTTCTTTTTTCGTCTTGCGCAGCAGAATACGGAAGTCGGCAGCTTCACGAATGAAGAACCAGAACGCCTCTTCTGTCTGGCTGTACGACCCACAAGTGGTACTGCCCTCATCGAAACCAACAAGGAGCGACGAATCGGCGCGAGCATTGTTCACCACGGCACGCGCAGGAGAGGTCTTCTGCAGCGAGTAGTACGCTTTGGGGAAGCCAAGTCTCTTGAGAAGGTCACCCGCCTTGGTAGTAGCTTCGGATACCAAGCTCATTTTGCTCGTCCCCTTGCCGGTACAATATGCACCATCAACCGTGATGTCCTTCAACATCACATTGCCAATATTGCGCGCCAAGTCAACGTCGATGGACTTGATGACGACCTCATCGGGGCATCCTTCCGTTCCCTTCAACGCACTTGTGAACACGTGCGAAACATCATCAAAGTTAGCCACACGGGCGGCGGTGTTCAACTTGTCCACAGGTGCGACGGGCAATGCAGTGACGACGAACACCAGAGTAGCGACAACGGCGAAAGAAAGCGGCGACATTGCGAAATCGGTGCTATACCCGTCTGTGTTGAATAGACGGATAGTTCGATTGCGATCCGACGAAGTGCGGCAACGTCCTATAAAGTAGTGCTGCGGAAGAAGATGCGGGTGGACACGTGATGGCTAGCTACGTTCGTGATGAATGGAAATAATTCATAACAAGGTTGCAGCGTGTTTGCATCATTTCTAACAGACCACGTACTAGAACATCAAAAGCCCAATGGTGGAAATTAAGTCGCGAATGATAATCTGTGGGAAGTAGTTCCCGAGCTAGTCTAGCGATGACGCATCATTCCTTGACGAATGCCCACTACCTCGAATGACGGAGATATCGTCCGAATTCGTCTGTGAGGTGCACGATACCGTATCAATCCGTCGCAAAACACTTGGATCTACTGTGCATTGTCGACGTACACGGTATGCCGCTGAAGGGCAGTACGCGGGATTATCGATGCGCTTGTGCTTCGCTATCACGTGCACCCAAACCTACTGATGAACTGCAGCCTGTAAAGGACAATACTGTACTGAACCGGCATTGGATTTTGAATTTCTCACCAACTAGGGAAATACACTAACTACGTCATTTCAAAATGCGTCCACCTCAAATGCTTCCTGTAATGAGGATCAGGTACGACTTGGAATTGGATCTGTTGATGTTCACTAACTAGGTGGGGGGGGGCTGTAGCGCGCGCAGGTATGAGGACGCACACGCATGTATGATGACGCGCACGCATCTGTTCGAAACGTGTTCTAGATATTTCGAACAGACGAATTTCTACGTCCGTATGTGATACGTTTGAAATGATGGCGCCGAGTATAGAACTTGTAAAGTTGCTGCAACGATTCTGTTAGAGGGAAGGAAAACAAGAAATGGTTGTCGAAGACGGAAAGTCACGAGATTGGGGAATTCACGCAGATCTTTAGCAACGCGGGACAACAGAACCTCGAGCGCATGCAATGCGAAATGGAACAAGTGTGTTGCTTGCCCGCCAACAGATCCACGAACGTGTTGGCCCCACAGTACAATTCTGCGATGAACTGTACCGCATCTCCCCCAAATTAAACCTAGCGCCTTTTCGGTTCTGTGACCCATATCGAGCCTCGCAATTGAGCAGATCACAACGAATTGCTGTACACTTTACGAACGCACCCGTCCTCGCACGTCGTACAGGTGTTCCCTCTGAATATGACCACTCACGAGAGCTGCCAGAAAGTTTTCGAAATTCGATAGTACCTTAAAATAAGATTATTTGAGAAGGGTCTAACTGATGGTCATATTCAGAGGGAACACTGTATTATATCTCGCTCGCACAAGTCGCAGATACTGTACTTCCGCGATCACCTACTATCCTAGTTCTGTCAGTAATTTGCCACCCATAATGTACATAACTGTCGCCATCCACCACAACCCAACGTGCCACCGCTCATCTGCGCAGTCAAACATGTGAATAAGGCAACCCGAGCGACACCATGGAAACATACAAATTTCAAGGGTACAGTGCAGTACTTGGCCTGTCCATATTTAGGGGTTTCTCGTACAGTGCTTGACAAACTGTTGGGGGGTTCGTAGTAATGCCAAAGGCATCGCTGTCCGCACATACCAATAAAGACAGGGTGCTTACATACGTAACAGGATCCTGGTTGCAATGCATTGCAGAGTCAGTGATGTTAGGGTGTTGACGCAATCTAATTAAAAAATAGAGAGGAACAAGTACAGTATCTTGCTTAAATTTACACAACACACTTCATAACGGCGTCGCGCAAGTTCGGAACTATGTGCGTGCCTATTCATAGATAAAACTTCTGCTTGTCGAAAAACCAACCTGCCATATGACCTCTACACCTCTGATGGTCTTTCCAGCGACTCATCCATACCCAAGTTATCTATTTCCTTCTTTGCCGCGTCTTCGGCGAGCATGAGCGCGTCGGCGGGATACGCTGTACCACCGTGTTTCGAAATGTCGTTACCAACGTCCTCGATTTCAGCGGGAATACGCAGGATCCCTGCCATCTTCATCGCGAAGAACATGATTCCCACAAGCACCACGGTCCACACCATGATGATCAGGGCACCAGCGATGTTAATGCCAAGGAGTCGTCCACCGCCACCGTAGAACAATCCGCCTTCTCCCTTGAAACCACCCAGTGCTTGATACGCCTTCACGTTGAACAAACCACCAGCAATCACACCCCATAGTCCACATGCACCGTGAATAGGAAACGCCTCTAGTGGGTCATCTATTTTCATCTTGAGTAGGAACATTGCAGCACCGATGTATACTAGAGCACCGATTGCACCGATGATCACCGCGGCGTACGGTTCCACGAACGCGCATGCGGCAGTGATCGACACCAGTCCTGCTAGGATTCCGTTAAGAATCGCGATGAGATCGAAAATATTATCTTTCAGCTTAACGATTATAAGTGTGACGACACCCGCCGAAGCTGCGGCGAGCGTGGTAGTAACTGCGGCACGTTCGGCGACGCTTGCACCACCGCCAGAGAGTGCAAGAGCCGACCCAGGATTGAATCCATACCATCCAAACCAGAGGACGAAAGTACCTAGTGTGACGAGTGTGGCGGAGTGGCCTGGCATAGGCACGACATCTCCGGCGGCATTGAAGCGACCACGTCGCGGGCCTACGAGTATCGCGCCAATTAACCCGGCGAAGCCGCCAACCATGTGGACCACGGCGCATCCGGCGAAGTCAAGCATTCCCAACTCAGACAAAAATCCACCGCCCCAAACCCAATGCGACACTACGGGATAGACGAAGGAGGTGAGCACGAAAGCGTAGCCAAGGTAAGCGTAGAACGAGGTACGTTCCGCGACGGACCCCGACACGATGGTGGCGGCGGTCGCGGCGAAAGCCCATTGGAAGAAGAAATCATGCTACGATGTGTTAGCGAATGTCGGGTAGTGGGTGTGGAACATAAACTTACGAAGCTGAAGCTGTATCCTGAATCAGGCTGTCCGAAGCCGCCGGACAGTGCGTACTGTCCGCTGCCGATGAACCCGGGGGCGACAGAGCCCTCGCCATACGCAAAAGCCCAGCCGAAGATGAAGTAGGCGATGGCGCCGACACATGCGTCGAGCACATTCTTGAGAAGCACGTTCTTCACGTTCTTCGTTCGCACCGACCCCGCGGTGAGCATGGCGAAGCCGGCCTGCATGAGGAACACCAACACGCCGGATACCAGAACGAAGAACACATCTAGCGATGCCGACGCCTGCTGGCCGATGGTAATCGCTTCCGCCACCTTGGTGGGGTCCAGAGCGCCATTGACGACGAGGTCGGCGGCTTCGACGCGGCTCACCGTGTTCAGGTTGAGCGTACTGAGTACCTTGTGAATCTGATCAGCCATGGTGGTGGCGGGTAGTCGGGGTGGTTGTGGGGGTCGCAGAACTGTACGATTCTGATGAAGGAAGAGTCTTACAAGAGGGGAGCAGGGGAACTGGGGATAGTTGGATTACCACACACGTCGATTGCGCAAATTGCTCAGCAAGAGCTAATGCGTAGCGTGTATGAGACGTCACGTGGGTGCCGCTCTTACATCACGTTTTGGTGGTAACCTCGTGACTCCACGCAATCTCATTGGTTGTGCTATTGTGAATTGCTGCGTTTTGGTTTTTGCGCCTCCCTATGTACGATCCGATACTTCCACTGTATACTTGTGACGATTTGCAGTTTGATAGAATTCATTTGTTTTTATTTCTTATTTTCTATAGACTTTGCAGTTTAACGAAGGAAACCTACGAACTCTTATCGTACGTTTACGCACAGTACGCACAGTGAGCATTTCAGGAGTGTACCAAGACTTACAAGTGACAGTTTACCTGAGTTTACTCCTCTTCGCAACTGCAAAACTGGGTGCGTCCTCCAGGTAATGGGTTGGTAAGGCCTTGTGCTTATAAGCAATACGAAAGAAAGTTGGGTTTGAGTTACAGTTTTCTTGTAAAGACATCACCCAGCTGTAGAATGCTGGACGTAATATGTTCATGACATTGACGTTCGTCTTGCGTTAGTTCGTTCCTGCACATATCTTTGAGGTTGTCTCGGTCTCGTCTAGGATTGACGTTCACGTGCCGAAAAATATCTTGTACAGATTCTTCTTTCCCCAACTATTGAGCTCTCATGGTTTCTTCTTCCTCTTCCCAAGTTGGCTTCGTTCTTCTTCGTCACCATCATCATCGTCATCATCCTTACTTCGTTCATACAAATATGTCTTTTCTGTCCTTTTGAGCAGGGTCAGGGATACCTGGCACCTAATAGACAAATCATTTGGTGCTTACGAAGGCTTGTATGTATTTCGGTGCTGTATTACCAAACAGTGTTTCGATACTTCACCTAATTTGCAGATTTCTATTTCCTATTTATCAGCATTCTCTTATTTTCTATTTGGGTTGTGTTTAACTGGGTGTCCTTTTTGATTACTCGAGTAATCCGCTGAGCACCGGATTCCTTTGACTAGACGGTTTTTTTAACAGCTTATGTAGGAGCGATTTAGCCTTCTCAACAAGCTTCGGTTCAGCTTCAATGTACGCAGGATCATTTTCTGTCATCTTTTGATGATGGTTTTCAAGCGCTAAGATCATCGAATCAATTGCTTCCCCCTCTAGTTCTCGTTTTTTCGGTCTATTTATTGTCTGCAATGTCAGTACCAATTCACAGAATATCGAAGTAGCCATTACATGGTACTTGGTTGATATCATCAATTCTTTCACGATAGCAATCAAACTTGAACAATCCCCACTATTTTCCTCAAGTTGCTTCTTATTCTTGTCCAGAAATTCTTGAAGAAGGTCGTAGACTCTAGTCAAACTAATCCTAGCACCCGAATTAGATATGTCAATACAATCCCCAGTCCACGCGATATCCCTAAATATCTTAGCACACAGAAAGTATAGCAAGTAAGCCGACTCGAGATTGCCTGCAATTTTCAGCGATCTTGCCCGTTCCTTCAAAATTTGCAAACGTTTACGTTGCGATGTTGGATCCGATATATTGGAATGCGGACAATCAATGTTAGTGTAACAATCGCGAATACATTGCATGCCCAAATTACGAATTTCTTCTTCACTCAACTTCAACCTGACGTTCGGATTTTGAATTCTCTGGTTCTGATATGTTTCCCATTCAAACAGACAGGTTGTTGGTTTATGTGGCATCCAACTCTTCCAAAATTCTATAGTGCTCTTTCCTGATAGAATTTCGGCTAATGGGGATGATGCATGTTCTAGGTCTACCCCTTTTAATCCAATTTTGTGATGCGAAAATGGAATTTCATCCTCTGAGTATGGTCTAAGTTTCATATCTTTCAAGTTCAGGTTATAATTTCGTTTCCATATTTCCGCACCTTTAACTCGTCCATAGAATGCATTCCTCCATGCATTCCAACTAAATACAGAATTTCTCTTGTCGTCGCTCCTGAAGGTGTTATATCAAATGATCTTGATTTCAGGTTGATTTCAGCGCACAACTAAAATTTTTGTGGACCAAGCACTGGATGAACTTCGTATCGATTCTTAAAATCGATTTTAGTCTCCCTTTCTTGATGTTCGGCATGCGTCTCTTCTGAAATATAATCAATTTTGACCGTTGGGAAAAATATG
>JAAUYH010090051.1_pt1 | contig 22768 bp, 14 predicted proteins | sample 7278061 | NCBI WGS metagenome assembly JAAUYH01 (sample SAMN14350203, study PRJNA611818) | marine sediment metagenome | isolation source: surface marine sediment (0.6m) | place: French Polynesia: Moorea | collected 2018-08 | reverse complement strand
TTAGAACACTCTACCCTATTTGTGCGCCCCTCTATGCCAGAAGATACAGGAAAAGGCTTCACTCTGGCACAGAAAATGGTGGGAAAAGCTTGCGGTTTACCTGGTGTTCGTCCTGGAACTTCCTGCGAACCCATTATGACTACTGTTGGTTCTCAAGATACCACAGGTCCTATGACCAGAGACGAATTAAAAGAACTGGCTTGTCTTGGTTTCAATGCGGACTTAACCTTACAAACCTTCTGTCATACCGCAGCTTATCCCAAACCCATAGACATCAAAACCCATAAAGAATTACCTGATTTCTTCTCTACCCGTGGTGGGGTAGCATTGCGCCCTGGTGATGGTATTATTCATTCCTGGTTAAATAGAATGTTGTTACCCGACACAGTAGGTACTGGTGGAGACTCTCACACCCGTTTTCCTCTTGGTATTTCCTTCCCTGCTGGTTCTGGTTTAGTAGCTTTCGCAGCAGCATTAGGGGTCATGCCTTTAGATATGCCAGAATCAGTATTAGTGCGTTTCACTGGAGAATTACAACCAGGAGTAACTTTACGAGATATTGTTAATGCTATTCCTTGGGTAGCCATTCAAGAAGGTAAACTCACTGTTGCCAAAGAAAACAAGAAAAATGTTTTCAACGGGCGCATTATGGAAATGGAAGGTTTACCCGACTTAAAAGTAGAACAAGCCTTTGAACTTACCGATGCGACAGCAGAACGTTCTTGTTCTGGTAGTACCATCAAACTTAGTGAAGAAACTGTAGCAGAATATTTACGTTCTAATATTGCCCTACTAAAAAATATGGTAGCGCGGGGTTACAGTGATGCTCGTACTCTCATGCGTCGTGTCGCTAAGATGGAAGAATGGTTAGCTAATCCTCAATTAATGTCTGCGGATGCAGATGCAGAATATGCAGATACCATCGAAGTTAACCTCAATGAAATCAAAGAACCCATCGTTGCTGCACCTAACGACCCCGACAACGTCAAATTAATGTCAGAATGTGCAGGGGATAAAGTAGATGAAGTGTTTGTCGGTTCTTGCATGACCAATATCGGACACTATCGCGCTGCTGCTAAAATCCTAGAAGGTGCAGGAGTAGCTAAAGCACGTTTGTGGATTTGCCCTCCTACTCGCATGGATGAAAAACAACTGCGGGAAGAAGGAGTTTATGGCATTTTTGCTGCTGCTGGTGCGCGTACCGAAATGCCTGGATGTTCTCTCTGTATGGGAAATCAAGCCCGTGTAGAAGATAATTCTACTGTCTTCTCTACTTCTACTCGTAACTTCAACAACCGCATGGGTAAAGGCGCAAGAGTTTATCTTGGTTCAGCAGAATTAGCTGCTGTCTGTGCTTTGTTAGGTAAAATTCCTACAGTGGAAGAATACATGGCAATTGTTAAAGAGAAAATTGCACCATTTGAAGGGGAATTATATCGCTATCTTAACTTCGACCAAATTGTAGGTTTTGAGGATGAAGGTAGAGTAATTCCTTTAGAACAAATGCCTAAGATTGAGGATATTTTAGGTATGCCAGTTTAACCTCTCCCCCAGCCCCTCTCCTACGAGGAGAGGGGGGTAAGATAATTGCAATTACACTATTTTTTATCAATTAAAAAGCTTAGAAATAGCAAGCAGTTCTTTCCCATTTATTTCAACTGTAGAAGAGTCGTGTCTCGTAAATGCTTTATCTCCGACAAATGAAACCTCATTTTGGATAGGTACAGTAATTCTAATAAGTGTATGACGACTTTTATACAGTACCGTATCAAACTTAGTCATTACTTGATTTTTTAATGGGTTGGATAATTCAGAGTTTAAAATTGCATTGGTCAAAATTTTGACATAGTCTTCAATATCTTTTCCTAGAATTTTTGCTTCTCTATCAATACCTACAATATATCTTTCATTAATTTCAATAGGATTAATATTATCTAGGATTTTGATTTTTTCTGCATCCTGTTTTTTATCGACTACCCCAATAAAAATATATCCTTCACTATCTTTTCCTAAGTTTGCTATTCCACAAATAGTTTCTATAATTCGATTAATTAAATTATTATTTATCCTTCTTTGATTCGACAAGTCAAGCAGTCCTTGTTTACACTCATACCTAGATGTTTCTATACGAGAACGACGTAAAGAATTTTCTATATTTAATAACAATTCAACACCTTGTCCTAAAGTTGGAGGTTCTTGTCTAGCAAAATAATTTTGAATAAGTCCTTTAGTTTGATTAATATTGTTCTCTCTGTCTCTTATTGTTTTATAGTTACGAGTTAGATTTAGTTTTTGTTGAAACCCGTTAAGAGCTTCCATAATTCTTTTAGGTTCTGTAGGAGTCATTTTTTGATTTATCAGTAAGTCAAAAAAAGCCATGAAAATTGTATAAAAACCACTTCTGATAGGATTTTTAGTTTCAGGATTAACAATATTTCTTAGGCATTTTGATTCTGTACTATATGCCTCTATTGTTTCTCTAAAAACAGAAAAAGTTTCAATCATATCCTTAATCAGTTTTTGAGGCGTATAAACTGCCAAACTACCTTCTACATTTTTAAAATGTGTACTTTCTCTATCATAAATACTATCTAAACGTTTAGAATCAACTGGAAGAGGTTGATCTAGTAATATAGATGCTGCAATATCAGCAATCATTTGTTCGTCTTCGCTTTCTCGAAGTTGTATAGGTTGCAAGATACCTTGCTTACACCAAAATGTATCTTCAGACTTTATCTTATAATCTTGGCTAGATTGTCTAAAATCAATACTTATTTCTGGCATATCAGAAAGACGAAGTACTTTTTGCGAAACATCCCCGCGTAATTCCATTGCAATTTCTCTAACTACCTCTGCAAATGGAGTTGTGACACCTGCTTGTCTTTTTTCTTGATTACTCAATTGTTTTCCACCAGAATTAACTCTTCCAAAAACTTCAGTGATATCTTCTTCTTCCATTGCAGGATATATAGTCACTGCAAGTTGATAGTCTAAAATTTTGGAACATTCCTCTGGAGAAAGATATAAAGCATTATTATTTATTGGCTGAAAAATCTTGTTTTCTGCAAGTTGTTTAGCATAAGAATGTTGATTGAGATCGTAATACTTGTCTTGAAAAGAAAAAGAGTTTTCTATAAAGCTAAAAATTGCATTAAGCCTTTGCATTCCATCTATAATTTCATATTTACCAATTCCATGTATCTGGGGTCTTTCAGCAAGTAGAAATAAAGGAATAGGATATCCTCTTAAAATACTTCCAATTAATTTTTCTTTTTCCTCTATTGTCCATACTAATTTTCGTTGATATTTGCGATTAACTAGCAGATTTCCCGAACGATAAAGGCGATAAGCTTCCGTAACCGTCATGCCACGTGGCGTAATACTCATAATTGCTATTTTAAATTAGATTTTAAATACCTTTATAATCGTCATATTAGTCACGGTCAATATTTAATATTTTTTACTCCCCTCTCCTAGTAGGAGAGGGGCTGGGGGAGAGGTCAATGAAACCAAGCAATATAATAATCGGACAAAAAGTATCACCAGAAAAAATCAAACGCACCAAAGAATTGCGCCAAAACATGACCCCAGCAGAAAAAATATTATGGGAACATTTAAGAGCCAAACGCTTTAAGGGTTTAAAATTTCGTCGTCAACAAATTATTGAAGGATTTATCGTCGATTTTTATTGTCACTCTCTCGGATTAGTAATCGAAGTTGATGGCAAAATTCATGATCGACAAATAGAAAACGATCGCAAACGAGATAAAATACTATCAGCAAAAAATTTATATGTTCTACGATTTACTAACGAACAAGTAGCAGAAAATATTGAATCAGTTTTAAAAGCAATTACTGAAACAATAGAAAATATTGAAGACTTAAAAGATTTGAGTCAAGCAAAAACAGGAAGCAAAAAAGAGTCTGATATATATCTTGAAAAAGCACAAAAAATACTGGAATTAAATTAAAATTCAATTCCTGGTTGCGCTTTAATTCCTTGCTCTTTGAAAGGATGTTTTACTAGAGTCATTTCTGTTACTAAGTCAGCTTTCTCAATTAATTCTGGGGGTGCGCCCCTTCCTGTTAAGATGACGTGAGAATCTGCTGGTTTTTGTTCTAATCCTGTAATGACGGTTGCTACATCTAGATAGCCTAGTTTCAAAGCAATATTAACTTCATCCAGTAACACTAACCTATATTCTGGGTCAATAATATATTCTAGTGCTTTTTCCCAAGCTGCGATCGCCTTTTCTGTATCTCTTTCTCGATCTTGAGTTTCCCAAGTAAAGCCTTCTCCCATAGCATGAAATTGTAGCTGTCCTTGCCATTTTTCCAAAACAGCTTTTTCTGCTGGTTCCCAAGCACCCTTGATAAATTGTACAATAGCGACTTTATAACCGTGACCCAGAGAACGAAGCACCATTCCTAACGCGGAGGTGGTTTTTCCTTTCCCATTTCCCGTATTAACGATAATTAAACCTTTTTCTTGAGTTTTTTCTGCAAGACGTTGTTCTTGAATTTCTTTACGTCGCTGCATCTTTTGTTTGTATTGTAGGTTATCCATGTTGCTCCTCAAATATCTTTAGGAAATATCAAGACCATAGGATAGTTAAGATAGGCTATAATTCCTTTGCTTACAAGACTATCAATATATAGCAATCCCAATTTAGCTCTCAGAAATTATACAACTAACCGAATCATGGCAGGAAATCAATCCCAGAATAATCAACCCAACAAATCTACACTAGAAGAAATCCGCGCAAACCGCATTGAGAAAGTACAACAAATTAAAGATTTGGGATTGAACCCTTATGCTTATAAGTGGGAAGTAAGTCACTACGCACAGCTATTACAAGAAAAGTACGCAGAATTACCTGATGGAGAAGAAGTAGCAGATGAAGTATCTGTTGCGGGAAGAATTATGGCGCGTCGCGTCTTTGGTAAGTTAGCTTTTTTTGAATTACAAGACGAAACTGGCAAAATTCAACTATATTTAGATAAGAAAAAAATTAACAGCACTATGTCGGATTTGACTGGTGCATTTAATCACCTCAAAAAATTATCTGATACAGGAGATATCTTAGGAGTAAAAGGTACTCTCAAAAGAACGGAAAAAGGGGAACTTTCAATCTATGTTAGGGAGTTTGCCATCCTAACTAAATCTTTATTACCCTTACCTGATAAATGGCACGGTTTAACTGATACCGAAAAAAGATATCGTCAAAGATATGTCGATTTAATTGTTAATCCTCAAGTTAGAAACACTTTTCGCATTCGGGCTAAAATCACTGCTGGAATTCGTCGCTATTTAGAACAGCGCGATTTTTTAGAAATAGAAAGCCCCGTTTTACAAAGTGAAGCTGGTGGTGCAGAAGCTCGTCCCTTTATCACTTATCATAATACTTTGGAGATGGATTTATATCTCCGTATCGCTACAGAATTACATCTCAAAAGATTAATTGTTGGCGGTTTTGATAAAGTCTTTGAGTTAGGAAGAATCTTCCGTAATGAAGGTGTTTCTACCCGTCATAATCCTGAATTTACGATGATAGAAGTCTATCAGGCATACGCGGATTATAATGATATGATGGCGTTAACAGAAGATTTAATTAGTAGCGTCGCTCAAGAAGTTTTAGGCACAACTAAAGTTACCTATCAAGCAGAAGAAATTGATCTTACTCCTCCTTGGCGTAGGGTAACTATGCAGCAAATTGTGCAAGAAACAACAGGAATAAACTTTGCTCAATTCGACAATTTTGAAACAGCAAAATCCGCAGCCAAAGAAGCAGGAATTGAAGTACCAGAAGATTGTAAAACTATTGGTAAACTGCTTAATGAAGCCTTTGAACAAAAAGTAGAAGAAAGTTTAATTCAGCCTACTTTTATAATTGACTATCCTATAGAAATATCTCCCTTAGCCAAACCCCATCGCAATAAACCAGGTTTAGTAGAAAGGTTTGAATTATTTATCGTAGGAAGAGAAACAGCTAATAGTTTTTCCGAGTTAACCGATCCTTTAGATCAAAGAGAAAGACTAGAAGCACAAGCAGCAAAAAAAGAAGCAGGAGATGTGGAAGCTCATGATGTTGACGAGGATTTCTTAGCAGCATTAGAATACGGTATGCCTCCTACTGGTGGTTTAGGAATTGGCATAGATCGTCTGGTAATGCTATTAACAGATTCTCCTAGTATTCGCGATGTTATTGCTTTTCCACTACTAAAAAGTCAGAGTGTTGCTGTTAAATCTTTTGACTATGATGCAGAGAAACAAATACTCAAAATTGAGTTCAATAATGGCAGTATCTATAAATATTTAGATGTACCAGAATCTATCTATAAAGAATTAAAAGAAACTCCCTCTGTAGGTAAGTATTTTAATAGTCATATCAAAGATAAATTTGGCTTTGATAGGGAAGTTTAAAATATAACACATTGATTGAGGTGGGCGAAAACATGAAGTTTAATGGCTTCAATTGATGTTGAATCTTTGCCCAACCTAGGAATTGCGATCGCAATAATTATTGATTTTGATCAACATTTTTAGAAAGCTTACTAGTTTAAAGAAATGTGAAAAAAAAATCAAGAGAAAGTAAGGCATTGTATTTTTTAGCTAAGATTTAGTATCTTAGCGTATTGCGATCGCTTATTTGTAAGATGAGCAAATTATTACAATTAGAAAAATTAATTGATCCAACAAACTCAGATAATAAAGCGATTATTAAATTTTCTCATTGCAAAATAGCAATAATCTTGTTGATTACATCCTTTAGCTTATCCGCTTTTAATTGACCTACTTTGTAGAGAATGATTCCTTGATCGGCGGTAAATAATCGGTTGGGACGAATATTGCTATTTTGATTTAATCTGCCAGTTGCAAAGTCAATGTCACTAATAGCCACAGCATAATTATCTTTCACTGCTTGACTAGTAATCTGACAGAGAATTAAATCATCTCCTGTTAAATTAGCAACAATTAAGGCTGGACGGCGTTTAGCTTGGCTTAAATCAGAAAAAGGGAATGGTACAACTACAACATCTCCTCTTACAAATTTTGCCACGCTTCATCCTCCTCTGAAGTTAACCAATCTTTAGCTAATACTGACTCACTAAGTAAAGCGGTTTCTGGTTTTTCTTGTTGATGTTTGTATTTGAGAAACTGAACAAAGTTCAACACTTCTGGTAAGAGAGATTCTGGTATTTGTTCTATTTCTTGAAAGAGAGATTTTTTCAGGTTCATAGCTTGTGCTAATTAACTAGACATTACCAATTCTATTGAGGGGCCAAAAGCGAAATACTGCACGCCCTATAATATTATCTTCAGGTAAAAATCCCCAAATATGGGAGTCATTACTGTTGTTGCGGTTGTCTCCCATAACAAACAATTTTCCTTGTGGAACAGTAACAGGAATTAAATTGTAGTTAGGCAATTGAGCAATATAATTTTCTGTTAGTGGTCGATCGTTAACATAAACAATTCCATCTTCAACTTTTACCGTCTCCCCCGCAGTTGCGATCGCCCGTTTAATAAAAGCTTGGTTAGGCTCGTATCCCTGTACCTGTAGCTGCTGTGGTGGTTGAAACACTATAATATCGCCTCGTTGAACAGAATTAAAATTATAAGAAACCTTTTCAATTACTAAGCGATCGCCTATAAATAGAGTAGGATACATAGACTCAGAAGGAATATAACGAGGTTCAGCAATAAAAATGCGAATAACCAAAGCTATTGCGATCGCAATTCCCATTGTTAGAGTATTTTCTTTAATATTGTGCCAAATACTTGCTTTTTCTGATGTTTCTGGTTCTTCTAATTTCATATACAAATAATGAGAGATAAAGGATTAAGGAATAACTTGACACTCTCTTAGCTGCGTTTGATTGCGCTTTCGCTCCATCAAACTAAAGCAAAGAGATTCTTTAGAAGAAATTGAACGCAGTTCAATTTGACCCATACTTACCTCAACGTACCACGATGTCTTTTGTACGGATAGCAAAAACCACCCAGAACACAGCAGCTCACGTTTACAGTTTTCTGCATCAAGGCGTTGCCAATTGCCTCTGCTCTCTCGCCTCTAAAAAGAGGTCTGAGCATACTTTTATCTTTTGGTTATTGCTAGTTAGATTTATCAGTTTTGTTTCACTCGTTTTGAAAGCTTTGTTTGCAAAGGCTAGGTCTGGAGTGTTTGACACCAAGTTTTGGTTTTCCCGCAACTATCTTTTAACCAGAGTGTCCATATACAGGGAGTCTCACCCACAATTCAAAAGTCATTGTGACTTACTAGCTAATATCTATAGTACAGGACTTCAAACCCTTGCTATATAAAGATTATGTTTCGATTTTATATATTTCACGGACAGCTTATTACTGTCTAACTGTTTTTCCTCCTCGGTCTAAAGACGCGAGGTTTCCAAACTGCGTATATCATGATTGATGCTATTGTAGTTCCCCAAGGAGCAGAGTATAAAGCAGTTTGTCGCGGTGTCAAAGATAGCGGTAGTGCTTCGCTCCCTATATTATCTATTCCCATGGGCTTTCATCAGATAGAAGCAGAAAAAGCCATCTCCCATCTTAAAGCCTTAAACATCCAAAGAATAGTAATAATGGGGTTGTGTGGTAGTTTATCCCAGAAATATTCTGTGGGGGATATCTTACTGTATCAAAGTTGTTTCGATCCCCATCAACAAATTACTTTACAGACAGATAACAAATTAACTACAAATCTTGAACATCATTTAGGTAAAGTACAACTAGTAAGCAGTTTAAGTTGCGATCGCGTTATCAATTTAGCCTCAGAAAAACAGCAACTTTACCACACCTATAAAACCGATGTTATAGACATGGAAGGATTTGGTTATTTACAAATATTACAAGATAATAATATTGCAGTTGCCATGTTGAGAGTAGTTAGTGATGATGCCAGATATAATATACCCGATCTAACTCAGACTATAGGCGATCGTGGTAAACTAAAAACCTTCCCTTTAACTATTGCGATGCTCAAGCAACCCTTAGCAGCAATAAGATTAATCAAAGGTAGCTTGCAAGCATTACAAACATTAGAAAAAACAGCTAAAAAATTATTTAGCTAATTGTTAATTGTTGATTGATACTTGCTAATTCAAATTATTATACTAAATCCGATTCTCATAGCCCCTTTATTCTTTTAGTCTAGACTTTGTTTTATAGCACCAGGTTTCAACCTGTAAATTCTAAGTGAGCTTTAACTTTTAAGTAATTATGCAGAATTAATTACCATTATTGTATTTCTGTTGGCTATTGCAAGAGTGTCTATTACTCAGATATTGCACCTCGATCCCCTACCGCCTAAAACTCAAGTTTCAGGCTAAGACAATAAGTCTATTAAAATAGACTATAACTTTTATTAAAACTACATCAGAGTCCTCTTGAGAGGACTTTTCTGTATTAGCCAAGAAATTAATTTCTTGGTGAAAATCGCGCCTATTGCAAGAGTGCCTATTGCCTCTCTACACCAATGAATTTAATTTTGCTTTTGAATTAACACAAAAAGTTGATCAGATTTATCCAAAAGATTTATTGTTTTTATACACCATCTAACTCTAAAGTTTCTGTTTGCTGAGGTTGAGATTCAATTTCATAAGGTTTCTTGGTTAAGCCAAATCTATTCAGAACAATCATTAGAAGTAATGCTAAAACCAATCCTAATCCGACACCAAAACCAATTAAATAGATAAAAAGTTTTTCTAGTTGTTTCTTGCGCTGAACCAGACTTTTTGTAGATAAATTATTAAAATTATTTTCATCTGTAAGCTCTTGATTAGAACTATCATTATTTAAGTCATCATTAGCTTCAAAATCGAAATCATTGGGAGACTGGTACATGGGTTTCGGACAAGACTAAATAAACTTCTTGTTATCATAGCAGCCCTAAGCTATATAACCAGTACTATAACTCCTAATTCCTGTACGGACATAGTATGCTAGATGTCCCGCACTGACTCCTAGAATGAGAAGAGATTTAAAACCCACCACACTTAAAAGAATGTTGCCAAAAAGTTTGATAAATTGATTCAGGTGCATAGCTAATCAGTTCTATATTACCCTTATCATTCAACATCCATCCTTTTGCTTCAACAATAGAAGTTTTCTTATTGTTTCTCTCAACATTAGAAATAGAGTTATTAGTTTCTACTTCCTCAGAGATAGCAACTAAACGTAAATCTTGCCAAACAGATTGACCCCTGAGACTTTGCTGAGGATTATCAGGGTATCCACCTTTCCCAACAATCGCCATAACGTTTTCTCGATTTACAGGACAACTAGCAGTAATTAATTGGGTGGGATTAGTGATAGTATCTGGTAGTTGAGTCAGACCAAATTGTTTTTCCGTATCAGGATTGTTAATCTCAACAACACCATCTAAACCAAATTCGGAACTAGCATCAATATCGCTACTAGGGGAAGTAAAGATAACTTCTGTATCAATATTAATATTACCTCCAGAACCCAAGACCGCATTAGCACGAATATCGCTATTATTAGCAGCTAAAACCACATCACTATCGATCGCGATATTACCACCACCACCAGTACTATCTAAAACACTAGTGCTTACCAAACTATTATTTTGCAGTTGGATAAAATCTGTAGTGAGGTTGATATCTCCACCACCAGTTTGTTCAGAAGTAGCTGTAATTAAACCTTGATTAGATTGAATGCGATCGCTTTCTATATTAATATTACCAGCTTGACCTGTTCCTGTACTGTTAGTGGTAATTTTTCCTTGAGTAGAAATATCCAGCAAATTACTTGTGACAGATATTGTTCCTCCATCTCCTCCTGCAACAGTACCACTACTTACCATTGCACCAGTATTGAGGTTGAAATTTTCTGTTGTAATCTGAATCGAACCTCCAGCCCCATTTCCCAGAGTTTCCGCCGTTATTTGACTCCCATTTGTTGCGGTAAGAGTATTACTATTTAGCACAATATTGCCTCCACTACCAGCAAAAGTGGCAGCCGTAATACTAGCAGGAGTATCAGCATCTATTCCATCTAGTTCAATACTATTAGCATTAATCTCAATATTTCCTGCCTCACCCAAACCAGGCGGTACATCAGCATTAGTAGTCAAGAAATTACTCCCACTAATAGTTGCGCCATCTTTAACAGTTAATTTATCCGTTGTTAAAGCTATATTCCCCCCGTCTCCATCACCAAACACTGCGCTAGAAAATAAACCGCTACTACCACCCCCTGCTTCAATAGCATTACCCATCAATTCGATTGAGTCGGATGCTGTTACCATTAGATTACCTGCCGAGCCAGAGCCACCAGTACTAACAGCAATTTGCGCTCCTTCTGAGACTCTTAAATTGTCAGTAGTAATTGTCAAATTCCCACTATTGCCTGTTGCACCTGGAACAACCGATGCAAATATAGCAGTGGGACTATTTTCTCCAGTGGAAAATCCAGTTAAATCGATTTCTTGGGCTTTAATGGTGATATTTCCCCCATTTCCAGAACCAAAGACACTAGAATTAATTTTTGTTCCATTAGTCAGGGTTAAGCTGTTAGTCTCAATATTAATATCACCCCCAACCCCTGTAGCTTGGTTGTTGTCTATGGAAGCTGAAATTTGACTGGGATCTTCTAAAGAAGCAAGACCTTTTAATTCGATAGTATTAGCCTTAATGTTGATATTTCCTGCTGTTCCCAAACCACTAACTGTAGAACCAATATCAGCCCCATTTGCGATCGCTAAATCACCTGTATCAATAGTTAAATTACCCCCATCACCATCGGCAAAAGTATTACTAAATAAAGCACTAGGAGAACCATTGGGAGAAGTCCCATTGAGTTCAATCTCTTGTGCCTTAATATTAAAATCTCCTGCTTTACCACTACTTAGTGAAAGGGTAAAAGCTTGCGCCCCTCCCGCTACTAACAAGCTGTCTGTTTCTATATTAATATCACCCCCAACCCCTGTAGCTCCTGGCACAATAGGAGCAAAAAGACCACTAGGTCCAGCTAAGGGTGAACCCGAAATTAACTCTACTTGCTCCGCGTTGACACTTAAAGTTCCTCCCTCTCCACTGCCAAAAACGGCACTGGCTACTTGCGCGCCTCCTGCTACCAGTAAATAACTGGTGTCAATGGTTAAATCTGCTCCTGCACCTGTTGAACCTGTTGTGGTATCTGTAGAAACATAGGTAACAAAAGGAATCTCGTTTTGAGAAACCCCTGTAATCATGACTGACTCTGCACCTTTGAGAGTAATACTTCCTGCTGTGCCATCTCCTGAAGTATTAGCAAGAATTGCCGAAGCATCAGCTAGAGCGATATTTTGTCCTCGAACATTCACCGTACCACTACTATTTCCACTTACTTCCACTGAAGCTGCATTAACCAAATCAATATCTTGAAAGCCAGCTACTTCTTGATAATCAAATGTCCAGATTCCATTATCATTAGCCAGTTTAACCAGCCCTTCTCTTACACCTCCTAATTCAATATGCCCTTCTGCTGCGGTGAGATTTCCCCCATCTAAAGCAATATTGCCCCCGACTAAAGCTATAGTATTTCCTGACTCAACTTGTAATCCAGAAGGACGAAAGTTTTTAATCAGAGAAAAATCATTAGCACTAGGGTCAGCAAAACCAGTATTATTACCAATCCCTTGAACTAAAATATTGCCAGCATCATCACCATATTGCAGACCGATAGGAATATTAATTGTTAGTAAAGGCGGAGCTTGAGGATCAACTGCACTATAAAAACTCCCATCACTAAATTGAATACTGTTTGCTGTACTACCAATAAAAGAACCACCAATATTAAGAGTCGCATTCTCACCGAATATAATTCCGTTGGGGTTAATTAAGAAGAGATTAGCTGCACCATTAGCCCGAATTATCCCTTCAATATTGGAAACTGAACCACCAGTGACACGACTAAAAATATTTTCAATAGTCAATCCATTATCAAAAAAAGCTGTTTGACCATTGAGAACCGAAAATTCCTGAAAACTATGAAATAGATTATTGCCTACTGTTGTTCCCTCTGTAATCTGGATGATATCTGCATTAGGAATCACCACAGAGTTATTGGGCAATGTAGCATCTGGTGTTATTTGTGCCGTAGCCTTTAAGCTATTAGCTAAACACAAAAAATATATTACACATAAAGCCAATCCCTTGGGGTTTCGTCTTGTTTCCAACTGTCGCAACAACAAATTAATAGGACTCAGCATAAGCTTCTTATTATAAGGTAGTTAGAATTACCCTAAGTCAGAGATCACTACAAAAACAATTTCTGGCTCTGACCGTTGGTAAATTTGAGATTAATAGATTGAACCAATCCTCCTCTCAATATCATTCCCAAAATGAGCTTAAAACTTATTGATGTCTCATAATTGTCGAGATTATGAAGCGTAAAAGAGTAATTCTAGAGCGAGGATTAAAATCTCAGGAAATCGGGGATGATACTGATGTCATCAGTTTAAATTCGCAACTACACTGCTAATTGAAAAAGTGTAAAAAAACGTAGCAGGCACCTATGTCAATGCAACGTAAGGGAAATTTTCCAGTTACCTGTCCAGGTACTTATCCCTCGCGATCCAAGCGGGGCAACGCTCAAAATGAAAATTGTGAAAATTGCTGATTCAGCGTGAAAATATTGCCTATTCCGACACTTGAAATTACTCAGTTTTCCACAGGTTTGGGAAAAGAGGAGATAGCAGACCTCCAGGAACTCGCCCGCTCCATCTGTGCAGCATTGAGTGCTTATCCTCACTTCGTTGTCGTCAACGGCTACCCTCCCCTTGAAGACCGCACCAACCTGGTCAATATGTCCCGAGCCATTTGTGCCATTGGTTCAGGGCAATCTCTCTTGGGCTTTGGCTCTCAAAACCAACTGAAGCTCTCTTTTACACAAGTTCGGATCGATCGGGCAAAGGCTATGGCTAGGGGAAAAGTCACCCAATACAGCCGAACTCACCTGCCTTTAGCACCTCACACCGATTCATCCTACATGACCAGACCTCATGAATTGGTTGCATTTCAGTGCATTGTAGCGGATAACATGGGCGGTGAATCCATCATTATTCCTGTAGAAGACATCTTGTCACGGATTGATAGTGATACCGTCGAGCTATTGCGAGATTCAGTATTTCGGTTTGGCAACAATCAATCCCCTATTCTTTTTGGTGCAACAGGGGATGAGCAGATTCGTTACTATCGATCGCAAATTGACCAAACACTGAAAGCAGAAACCTCTGCTTTGTCTGACAAATATTACGCTGCTATTGAGACTCTAGATTCTGTGCTTCAGCAACCTGCTCAATTGATTCAGTTTCCTCTGCAACCAGGGCAAATTCTGTTTATGCACAATAGAAAGGTGCTGCATGGACGAACGGGATTCTCTCCAGAAAGCGATCGCCTGCTTTATCGAGTGCGTCTTCATGTAGATAGTTTTGAATTTGGGAATTCAACCGAGACATCGAACTGTACTAATGCTTCGACAACAGCAAGTTCCAATGGTCAGGGTAGCAATGAAGATCTGGCTACTGCTAAAGCCCATCCGCCACTTGCCAAGGAACTGAAGGGTTTGTCTGGCTTTGAAGAACTATTCAAACTTAATCTTCACCCTAGTCAATTACCCCCTAATCCTGCAACCAGGCTCAATATCTATGGTCAATTCTTACTAAGCAGGGGGCAGTTTGCTGAGGCAGCCCAAGCTTTTCTCAATTGCTTAAAAATTTCTCCTGACCATTACGAAAGTGGTCTTGCTTTATCTAGTCTCGCTGATGCTCGCGGGGATTATAAGGCAGCCCGTGCCATCATGAACCAGGTTGCCAGACGGCATCCTGTGATCTGGGAAGGAAAACCCGAGCCTCAGAAGCCAACCCTATTAAGAATTCGAGGGTTAGAAGGATCGGCTTATAGCATTGTCCAAAAATCTGACGGCACTTACCAGAACTTATTGGGAGGCGGTCATTTTTCGGTTCGGGATTTGGTAAATCGGAAACAATATAACTTGATGATTCTCAATCTGTTGGAAAACAATATTGATGGGTTAAAGGATATTCCTAAATTTGATTTACTTCTCAATACAATTGCCTGTCCAGATCGCAAACGAGTGTCACTAATTGCTGCTGCCAGATTTGTGGATCGCTATCCCAACATTCCCGTTATCAATGATCCCCGTCGTGTTCTCGAAACGACTCGGGAACGCAATGCCCTTCGCCTTAACATGATTCCAGGGGTCTGTTTTCCAAAAACAGAAAGACTGAGGTGGGATGGTATCTCTTCAGATGCGATCGCTAAAGAAATCTTTGGTTTGGGGTTTGTTTTCCCCTTTATCGTCCGTCAAGTAGGTTCGCAAACAGGCTCTAGTGTTAAGCTTGTTAACAATAAACAAGAGCTTTGCTCCCATTTCCAAAATAGTCCACCCAACATAGAATACTACATCATCCAATTCCAGAATTACCGCAATGGGCGGAATGTTTTTAACAAAACGCGAGTGTTTTTTATCGACGGTAATTTCTATCCCGTTGCCAATTTATTCAATGATTCCTGGAATGTTCACTCGGGCGATCGTTATAGTGTGATGGATAAGACTCAATGGATGCAGGATGAAGAAAAGTCTTTCCTCAATGACCCTGTTAGGTATCTCGGCACGGCAAACCTTGACAAACTCTACAAAATTCGTGATGTTGTTGGTCTTGATTTCTTTGGAATTGACTTGACAATTCTCCCAGACGGAACTCTATTTATCTTTGAATTGAACGCTGCTATGAGGCATAACTTCGATCATGCCAAGAATTTTCCTTATACCGAACCCCACTTAAGGCGAATATCCAAGGCTTTCGAGGTGATGATCCAACACCGTTTACAGTGAATGAAGCTAGGGGCCCTCATGCTCCGTTTCTCGGTAAAGCTGTTGAACTGTTATATCAAATCACTTTTAATATGCTATATATTAATCTCCGCGTCACCGCGTCCCCCCATCCCCCCGTCAATCATCTGTAGCAAGCTTAAAGGGAAATCATATTATGCTCCCTTCCTTGCGTAGCGAGACCACTAGGAAGGGAGCGATTAATTTATATCGGGATGCTGGGTTTTCAAATATGGCTTAGGTGAGGGAGAAAATGCCAATTTGGACTAGAGTATATTTGATCACTTTTTAAAATGAAATAGTCCTGTATTTATACTGGGATTTAGCTTTATTTGAGGAATTATTTAACTCCGTATTAATACTGAATAACACTTATTTTTTTTAGCAAAAATATATCTTATTTTTATGAAATATTGATTGTATCTTTACGGTCATTAACCCCATAAGTCCCATAATATATACATATATGAAACATCTCATATATAGAATATTATTCATTTTATTAACCAACAATCGAACATCCTTACTATGGTCAAGATTAATTTTATTTACACCTCTGATGTCAGTGTCGAACAAATGATTGGTTATGAGATGGCAGCAATCATTTGGGGTAAATTATTTACTGACGATATCGATGTCAATATTCTAGCAAAAACTACCAACGAGCTAGACTCCAACGTTATCGGTGGGGCAATTCCTGAATTTCACGAACAACACTACGCCTTATTTCTTCAATATTTTGAAGCAGATATCACCTCAGCAGAAGACCAAATAGCTTACGATGCTCTACAACAAGGCAATACGGTTGATTTTCTTCTCAATGGAGACTTAGTCAGTGGCAATACTAAACTCAAATTGACCACTGCTTTAGCTAAAGCTCTAGGGATGGACGAAGCCATTAGTCTTGATCGCTACATCCTAGACGAAGAGACTCACTTCCTCGATGGTACTATTATGATGAACCAGAATTTTGCCTGGGACTTCAACTATCTACGGGACAGTGCAGCAGCAGAAAATACCCTAGATTTCTTGAGTGTCGCTCTCCACGAAACAGGACATATTTTAGGTTTTACCAGCAGTTTAGACTTCGCCCTTCAACAAGATACTCTCTATTCTGGTCGTACAGAGTTAAGTAATTTTAGTCCTCTGGACTTATTCCGTTTCTCCGCAGAAAGTTTAGCTCAAAATAACCCTGATGGTACTGTTAATGACTTATCCATTGGAGGAGTAACTTGGTTTTCTACCGATGGTGGAGAAACCCTCAGTGCCAAGATGTCCACAGGAAAAGAAGGAGATGGTTATCAAGCTAGTCACTGGGAAAGACGCTATGACCCATTAGGCATTATGGATCCCACTCTCTGGTATCAAGAGCGAGCATCCATTACTGATTTGGATGTGTTGGCTTTTGATATTATGGGCTATGACTTAAGCCAAAATGCTGGTGACGTAGAACAGTTATTTACCACCGAAGGATTAGAACTATTACTAGCAGAAGCTAAACTCCAATTAGCGAATAAGCTTGATGTTTCTGTTCAGTGGTTAGAAGATAATTCAAATGTACCAATATCTTCTTTGGACTTGATAGGACAGATAGAAGCAGCAATGGCAGAAGCTGCACTCGCTCCCACAGAAACTACTCCAGAAACTACTCCAGAATCTAGCTCCACAGAACCTACTCCAGAAACTAGCACCACAAACGACTTCATCAAAGATTTAGGTGACATGATGAAGGAAATCTCTAAATGGTGGTCGAAGAATAATGATCAAAATAATAATGATCAAAATAATGGTGAAAATGACAACCAGGGTTCTTCCTCGCAAGAATTCTATGAATGGTGGTCACAAAATAACCAAGGACATGGTTCTTCCTGGCAAGAACTCTATGAATGGTGGGCGCAAAATAACCAAGGACATGGTTCTTCCTGGCAAGAACTCTATGAATGGGGGGCGCAAAATAACCAAGGACATGGTTCTTGGTGGCAAGAACTTTACGAATGGTGGGCGCAAGATAACCAAGGACATGGTTCTTGGTGGCAAGAGGTATTCTTCGCTAGTAAAGGTGAAGTTGCTTTAGAAAATATCGAATTGCCAGGAGAGAAAAGCAACCCAGTTGATAATACTTATAAAGAAATTGCTGGTGGCAGTCAAGATGACATCATTGGCGGAGATATCACCAATGATAAAATTATCGCTGGTGACGGGGATGACCTCATTGATGGTGCTGGTGGAGATGACACTATTGCTGCTGGTGATGGTTACGATACTATCTTTGGTTTTGATGGTAATGATTCCATCATGGGTGAAGAAGGGGATGATTTAATTTCAGGAGAATCTGATAATGACGTTCTCTTGGGACAAGATGGTTCTGATGTTCTCTTTGGTGGAGACCACGATGATTATCTAGATGGAGGAGCAGGTAGGGACTTTCTCAATGGTAATACAGGACACGATGTTTTAGTAGGAAGGGCGGGGAATGACGCTCTAGAAGGAGAAGCTGGTAAAGACCTCTTAATTGGAGGTGCAGGTCAAGATATTGGTAATGGCGGTAGTGGCAATGATTTTATCTTCGGGGATGAGTATTCTGCAAGTTTACAACAAGCCTTTGGCAATAATTTAAGTCCTCTAATCAATCTCTTTACTCCTACTACTGAAACTACCACTACAGAAACTTCTACTACTGAAGAAGTCATTACGGTCGAGCTTGGGCAAGACCCAGTAAGAGTTGAAGCAGAAAATATGACCTTGTCTGGGAACTATAGCCTAGCTTCTGGTGGGACTCTAGTTCAGACTAATTCTACGGCTAGTATTAGTACCTTGTTTAATGGAGAAGCAGGACTTTACAACATTGTTATCGGCTACCACGATGTTTATGGTAATGCTAGAATCACAGCCTCTTTAGGAGCAAGTACCATAGATGACTGGTATCTAAATCAATCTTCAGGAAGTACATCTCCCAGTGGTTCAAACTTTAACACCAGAACTATTGCTAGTGAAGTTAGTCTCAATGGTGGTGAGTCTCTAGTTCTAGATACAGTTGTTTACGCAACTAGTAGTGGCGATGATGACGATGATGGTGGTGTTGTATATGATAAGGGTTACATCGACTATGTTGAGTTTGTTCCCATCGTTGATAATACTAATAATGTAGTTCTAGAGCCAGACCCTACTACTACTGATTCAACTAATACTGATACTTCTAATACTACTGATTCAACTAATACTGATACATCTAATACCCTACCTTCTGGAGTAGCACTAGGAGCAAATAGCGACATCCTCAGAGGTGGTAATGGTAATGATGGTATTGATGGTGGTGAAGGTAACGATGTTATTTTCGGAGAAGATGAGTTAAATGATTCAAGTAATATTGCTCCGATTAATATTGCTGGTAGTTTTAACTACGGTCGGAGTACTTATATATTAAGTCAGGCTGGTAGTTGGCAAGAAGCACAAGCTGAAGCTGAAAGTTATGGCGGTAATTTGGTCACAATCAACGATGCTGCGGAAAACCAATGGCTGAAAGATACCTTTGGTACAACAGAGGCTCTCTTTATTGGTTTCTCTGATGCGGAAACCGAAGGAACCTGGAAATGGTCTAGCGGTCAAGTTGTAGACTGGGTTCTCAGTAACAGCGGTGATGCTATTTATACTGATTGGGCTCCTAACCAACCAGATGATTATCAAGGAGATCAAGACTACGCTATCTTGAGTCATATCTGGGATCCAAATACGGATAAATGGGATGATGTAACCTTAAAGTATTCATCTTTCCGAGGCATCATTGAGATTGACTGGTCTAGTGTTGGTGGTAATGACACTATCATTGGTGGTGCAGGAGATGACCAAATTTACGGTAACTCTGGTAACGATTTAATCTACGGTGATGATATAAATATTGGTGATGATATAAATATTGTCAAAACTCTTCAAACCTTAACCTTCCAGCAAGGAATTAATGGCTACAACGGCACGGTTGATACTCAACTTAATGGATACAATTCGAATACAAGTTATGGTAGTGCAACTTCCCTCAATATAGATAATGATGACTTGGGATCTCCCGCTCAGACTTTGATTCGCTTTGAAGATATCTTTGGCAGTCAAGCAGGTCAAATTGCTGTAGATGAAAACATCGAATCTGCATTCCTGGAAATTAATGTTTCTAACCCAGGTAATAGTTTTAAGGTTTACGAACTCCTACAAAACTGGTCAGACACTAGTACTTGGAACTCTTGGGGTAATGGAATTCAAACTAACGGTGTGGAAGCAGCAAGTACATCAATTGCCACTACTGACTGGGTAAATACAGGTATTCTAAGAATTGATGTAACAGCAAGTTTGCAAGCTTGGCAAGCAGACCCCACAACTAATTATGGATGGGCTTTCTTATCCACAGGTATTGATGGGATTGATTTTGACTCTGCCGAAGGGATTAACGCTCCTCGCTTGGTAGTCAATGTTAATCAAGCTTCATCTAGTTCTGGAGCAGGTAATGATATCATTACTGGAAATGGTGGTAATGATACTATCTCTGGTGGTGCTGGTGACGACATTATCAATGGTACTGATGAAATAGTTGCTGGCTACTATGAAAAAGATGTCTTAATCGGTGGTGCTGGTGCAGACAAGTTTATCTTAGGAAATGCTAACCAAGCCTACTACGCTACTGCTGGCAATCAAGATTACGCACTGATTGAAGACTTTGACTCAAATCTGGATACTCTACAACTTTATGGCTCTGCGGTCGATTATCAACAACAGCAGCAAGGAAATGATGTTTTCCTCTCTCGCAATGGAGATTTGATAGTGATTCTAGAGAATACTAGTACTTTGAATCTCAATGGTAGTAGTTTTGAGTATGTGGTGTAATAGACATCTTGAACCTCCCATCGGTAAACCGAGGGATTCCCATATAGACTCTTATCTAGTCTGCTTTGGTACAAGCGATATACTGTCTCCCAAAGTTTAAGACCCCGACATACCGCCATTACTGGGCTGTTTGTTTAACGTTCACGGGCGCACCGACCGCAAACGGAGCTAAATTCTATTTATTTTTTTTTGGCTGTGCGTCACCGCTAAACCTAATCTACCAGTCGCGTCACCATTACATTTTCGCTTGGCGATATTTGTCCCGACGATCTGAGGTAAGGGAAGCCAATCCCCTAAATGTTTTTATGCGCTTTACCGCTATCCAATAGTGTACAACGATTCAAACCATTGCTATGTGAAGATTATGTGTCGAAACTTTAAACACACAAACCCTGTCCGTGATTCATCCCGTCGGCATAGCCGAGGGTCTTCTCACGGCGGAAAGATAAAAACACCACGGGTAGTAGTAGGGTGGGTAATGTCCACCCTACTGAATGTTGATGTATCTTTGACGAACTCAAGAGAGATAGAGAGCAATATTGCTTATGATGAAATAAGATACAAAACTTAAACAATATTTATGACCGTCTCATCTTCATCTATTGAGTTCAAGAATTTTAAACAACTTTTACAAGACAAAATTTTATTTGGTTACAAACCTACTCCTGAACTAGCAGCTATTCTCATAGTCTATTTTGTACAGGGAATACTAGGTCTAGCTAGATTAGCGGTGAGTTTTTTTTTAAAAGACGATTTGGGTTTAAGTCCTGCGGAAGTAGCAGCTTTGACTGGTATTGCATCTTTACCCTGGGTGATTAAACCTTTATTTGGTTTTATGTCTGATGGTTTACCTATTTTTGGTTATCGTCGGCGACCTTATTTAATACTTTCTGGGTTACTGGGGGCGGTATCCTGGGTTATGTTAGCTACTGTGGTGGATAGAGGTTCGACTGCAACTATTGTAATTCTGATGACTTCTCTTTCTGTTGCTATTAGTGATGTGATTGTAGATTCTTTGGTAGTAGAAAAAGCCAGAGAAGAATCTTTAGGACAAGCAGGTTCGATACAATCTTTGTGTTGGGGTTTTTCGGCTTTGGGAGGATTAATTACAGCCTATCTCAGTGGATGGTTACTGGAACATTTTAGTAATAGTGCTGTGTTTGAAATTACTGCTACATTTCCTCTTTTTATTTCCGTGGTTGCTTTGTTGATTGTGGAAGAAAAAATAGATCCGAAAAAAGCTCAGAAATCTATTGTAGCAGAACAAATTAAGCAACTTTTTACAGCATTAAAGCAAAAATCTATTTTACTACCTACTGCCTTTCTGTTTATCTGGCAAGCTACTCCTACTGCTGAGTCGGCTTTTTTCTTTTTCACTACCAACGAATTAGGATTTGAGCCAGAATTTCTGGGAAGAGTCAGACTTGTTACTAGTTTGGCTTCTCTTGTTGGTATTTTAGTCTTTCAAAAATTTCTGAAAAATATTCCCTTCCGTCAAATCCTCGGTTGGAGTACAGTTATTGCTGCTAGTTTGGGGATGACTACATTATTACTAGTAACTCATGCTAACCGTGCTATTGGGATAAGCGATCGCATCTTCAGTCTAGGAGATAGTCTAATTTTAACAGTTATGGCACAAATTACTTGGATGCCAGTATTAGTTTTATCTGCTCGCTTGTGTCCTAAAGGAGTAGAAGCTACTTTATTTGCTCTTTTAATGTCTATTTGGAATCTGTCTCTACTACTATCCCATGAAGTTAGCGCAGTATTAACCTCTTGGTTGGGGGTAACAGAAACTAATTTTGATAACTTGTGGTTGCTAGTAATTATTACTAATCTTTCTACTCTCTTACCTTTACCTTTTCTGGGTTGGCTACCTGTAAGTGATCCCCAACAAAGGGATTCTTTAAAAATCTGATTCAACACAATTAAATTACTTTTTGTTAATAAGGGAGGGGTTCGCGCAAAGACGCAAAGACGCAAAGACCAATCCCCCCCAACCCCCCTTAATAAGGGGGG
>JAAUYH010234339.1_pt1 | contig 22778 bp, 16 predicted proteins | sample 7278061 | NCBI WGS metagenome assembly JAAUYH01 (sample SAMN14350203, study PRJNA611818) | marine sediment metagenome | isolation source: surface marine sediment (0.6m) | place: French Polynesia: Moorea | collected 2018-08 | reverse complement strand
GCTTACTTTGTTTCTGACCGTTCTTGCGGATATGAGTTGATGCACACCTTGGGCATTTCATGGCGATCGCTTGAATTCATACTTCCATTATGCAACGCCAAAATTTTAATATTATCAGCAAATCCCAAGAATACTAACCGTTTACGCCTGGATCAAGAAGTAAGGGATATTAAAACTGCGTTAAAACTTAGCAAAAATCGAGAAAAGTTTGAAGTTGTTACTGAGTGGGCTGTACGAGTGAATGATTTGCGTCGAGCGCTTTTAGATAATGAGCCGCATATCGTTCACTTTAGCGGACATGGTTTGGGTAGTGATGGTTTGGCGCTGGAAAACGAGTTAGGACAAATGCAGCTAGTTAGTAGCGAATCTTTGGCGGGGTTATTTAACTTGTTTAAGGATCAAGTTCAGTGTGTTGTGCTTAATGCTTGTTACAGCGAAGTCCAAGCTGAGGCGATTAACCAACATATTGATTGTGTGATTGGGATGAATCAAGCAATTGGGGATGATGCTGCAATCCAGTTTGCGACAGGATTTTATGATGGGTTAATGGCGGGGAGAAATTATCAAGATTCCTTTGGATTAGGTTGTGGGGCTATTGATTTGCAGGGGATTCCTGAGTCAAAAACGCCACAAATTAAACTAAGGACAATAGACTTACGCCTTCCTTTGATAGAAAAACCTCCACCACCACCAAAATCTTCCCTTACTCGAGAGGAATTACGGTTCCGAAAGGTTCTTCTTAATAAAGTTAGAAAAAGTTGGATTGAAAATGTACTTAAAAAATCATTGCTAGATGAAAATAATTATATTTCCATTCATTGGCAAAATCGCCCAGACCAAGTAAAGCAAGTGGCAAATGAGATTCCTTATGATGAAGAACCTCAATCAATATTAGATACAGAAATCAAGGATGTATTTGTTGATATGGGAGCTGGGCGAACCTTATTGATTTTGGGCAAGCCTGGAGTAGGTAAAACAACCATACTTCTGAAGCTGCTAGAGGGATTAATTCAACAAATTGAAACCGATTTGAACCAACCAATTCCAGTTGTGTTTAACTTGTCTTCTTGGAACAGTCAAAGTAAACAAAATTTTGCCCAGTGGCTTGTCCAAGAACTTAATAGAAAATATGAGGTTGAGAAGACTCTTGCTGAAGATTGGGTTAAGCAGCAACAACTGATACTGGTGCTAGATAGTCTTGATGAAGTACAGAAGAAGTATCGGAGAGACTGCATTCAAAAAATTAACGAATTTAGACTATCTCATGGTGTCAATGAGATTGTAATATGCAGTCGTATTGAAGAATATGAAACTATTTCTGAAAAGCTAAAACTAGACAAAGCCATTTATCTTCAACCTTTAACTCTTCATCAAATTCAAGACTATTTGGATAGAGCAGGTGAAGATTTAACATATCTAAAAAACCTAATTACAGAAAATATTTTATTGCAAGAGCTAGCTGAAACTCCTATGACGCTTAGTCTGATGGTGATTACCTATAATAATTATTCAATTCGAGATTTACCAAATACAAATGAATTAAATGAATTGCGTAAACACCTATTTAATACTTATATTCGCAAAATGTTTAAACGTCGATTAAATAGTAAAAAATATCAAGATGATCGACAGGCTAAAAAATGGCTAATTTGGCTAGCAGGAAGAATGAAAGACAATCAATCGATATTTAAAATAGAACAAATTCAGCCAAGTTGGTTGGTTTCAGAAAAATATAAGAAAATTTATCGTATTGTAGTTAGATTAATATTAGGACTACTGGTTGGATTTATTGCAGGGATGTACTTTATCTACAGAACTTACTCCGATGAGATGGGCAAAGAGACTATATCAAATATTCTCAATTCATCCTATCTTTCATTGATTATTGGAGTGTTATCCGGACTGATACATGGACTATTATTAGGACAAGTATATATAAAAAACAAACATTTAATAACGTTAATGTCAGGAATTATATTTGCGACAACCAGTGCAATTTTATTTAAAATCATAAATATTGATATTCATGTTTCTGCAATATTTGTGGTTGGACCAATTTGTGGATCTATTTCTAGGCTAATAATACGCGAAGAAATACATCCAGCAGAAATTATAAAACCTAAGTTAACTCAAGTCATAAAATCTTTATTGATATGGTTAGGTTGGGGTCTTCTATATGTATTCTTACATTGGGTAACAAATCCTGGGCTTTACGAAGATAGACCTTACAACTTGGTATATGAATTACTAGTATTTACAACAGTTTGCGGAGTTTACAGGGGATTTACAACAAAAAGGAAGAAAGAAATAAATGATAAAAAGACACTTCCTAATCAGGGAATTAGAAGGTCAATCAACTACACATTAATCTTGTTCATAATTTTCATACCTTGTGCAATGCTTTTTGTTTGGGTATTTGAATCCATGAGATCTCCGTTTTATTTAATATGTATTGGTTTAACTGCCGGGTTATTAGCTGGGCTAGCTGGAAATCAAGGCTCAGGTATAATTTCAATTCAACACTTCATTCTACGTGTTTTCCTTTGGTGGAAAGGTGACATTCCATGGAACTATGCTCGATTCCTCAATTACGCCACTGAGCGAATTTTTTTGCGAAATATGGGGGGTAGTTATATTTTCATTCATCGTATGCTATTGGAACATTTTGCTCAGATGGAACCAAATCAAGATAACGTTCCAAGGGTAACGGAAGCTGAATTTTAGGGTTTCGATTGGTGTTGCATTGTTTATTGTGATCTGTACCTTAGCAATAACCTGAGTTCGGGATCAGGAAAGGGACAGGTAGTAAGCTGAAAATAGCGTAAAATCCATTACCTACCGCCTTCTCTGGCGTGTCTGCTGAGTTGTGCTCTTGTTTCGTGATGCGATTGTAGTTGGTTTGTTTAGGGGCTGTGGCTCCGATAATTTTATATACCAAAGATTAGGGATGCCGTGCCCTTACGAAAAATGTATGTGTCGCAAACATTATTTGAATTGGTATAAAATTAAACATCTATCAACACTACTCCCTACTCCCTAGCCTCACCAAAAGACTTTTATGCCTAACGGTACGCTCCGCGAACAGCAAGCCCTATCTTAACTTCGTGCCATTCGGGTTTCAGACCTAGGAGTTTTGATGAAAAAACCCGGACAAGCCGGGTTATAGAATAAATATATTTAGGTAAGCTAATTAATGCTATTTACCCAAACTCTACCAACCTACAGGTACACCATCAAGTATGAGTGACTTGTTATAGATTTGTAGAATAATCAACAGAAAAACAAAGAATAAAAGCATAAAAACTCCCATGAGTGTGGTTGTACCCCAACCAGGAGAGACTTTACCGTATTCAGAATTTAGGGGTCTGAGGATATCTCCTAACCAAGTCCTTTGTGCCATATTTCACCTTAAGACTAATTACCAAAGCATTTTGTAATCTTCTGTAATATTCTATAAGAATACTACTCATAATCAATTTTTTTATTATGGAAAATATGGAACCCGCAACAGTTCTTAGCATTTCTGTCTGTGCCGTCTTGATTGTAGTCACTGTACTATCCATCTATACGTCTTTTGGACCCCCATCTAAGGAACTGAGCGATCCTTTTGAGGATCATGAAGATTAGCAGAGGAGGGAAGGAGTGATGGAGTGATGGAGGGATGGAGTGATGGAGGGAAAGAAATCAATTTCTCGGTTTTCTCTGCTCTCCAAATATCTTTATCTTTCAATTAGGGTCTGCGGAATAACTATAAAATATTGATTTATCAATGCTTTTAGGCTGTTTTCTCTGAAGAAAGTACAAAGAAATAGGGGCTTGACATTTTAAAACCTGGCATTGACAATTTTTTGGACTAGAAAAAAATGGAAACAATAGGGGTGAAACTACTCCCTATTCCCTATTCCCTATTCCCCATTCCCTACTCCCTACTCCCTACTCCCTACTCCAGGTTAAAGCTGGCTATTTTCCCAGGTTTGATTGTGATACTTTGCCTTGCTGGTAAATTTTCTGGCTCAGACAAGGAACGCTCTAACAAATCTACAGAATTAACTATGCTCAGTCCCAAATCGCTCTGCAAACTCAATTCTGCTGTTTCTCCTTGGCATTCGTAGCAACGCAGAATCCATTGCTGCTTATCTTCTTCTGCTTGCTTAAATGCCATCAAAATTAAATTGTCTGCTGATAAGTCCAATAATTTAGCTATGGGGGATAAAGTTCTTTTATCCTCTGGCTGGGACAAAGTCGAATCAGCATCAAACCTGGGGCTGATCACTGTTTGCAATGGTACATTCAACTCATAACCTCGTCTAACGGTTTGCGCTGTTTGACAATTACCAGCATGGGGATATATGGCATAGGTAAATTCATGGCTACCCTTGTCTGCTTCCAAATCCGGCCAATTTGGACTTCTTAACAAAGTTAGTCTGAGTTGATTGGGCTGGCTGTCATAACCATATTTACAATCGTTGATTAGGCTGACACCATAATCGGTTGGGATTTCTGATGGAGATTGTCTTTCTTCTGCGGTCAAGTCTGCCCACCGTAAAGCTGGTACTTCCCACTTGGCTTTTTCTTCTGGGGTTTGAGGTTTGGTGGAACGGCGAATGGTTCCGCAGGGAATTTCATAGGTGGCAAATTCTGCTTGGATATTCAGGGGAAATGCTGCTTTGACTAAAACTTGGGATTCTTGCCAATCAACGGTTGTAGCGATTTTTAAAATGGGTGATGCCGATTGCAGGATGTAATCGCAGCTAAAATCTGATTTACCTATTGTTCTTATGACTCTGATTCGAGTTTGTACGCAACCCCTTTCCAAGACTTCAATTGATTGTAGTGCTGCTGATGGTAGGGGATGGTTTTTATAGTGTGGGTCTATGTTCCATGCATCCCAGTATTGTCCGCTATCTTGAAATGCCTGTAGTTGGTTGCCTCCTGGATTGGTAATTATTTCCCTTTGATTAACTTTGTCAAATACACTTGCTAAGTTCCCTGTTTCCTCGTCAACGATCGCTCGCAAATATTCATTTTCTAAAGTCAATATAGGGGCAGAAATTTCTGCTTGCGTTGATAATTCTAATTTGGTACTTTTATAATGTGGGTCTGTATTGTCTTTTTTTGTTTCTAGGGGAGATAGCCAAAAAAGATGGTATCCCACAGCAGGAATATTTTTTGCTAAAAATAATAGTTTGCCATCCGCACCTATTTGAGTTGGTTGAGGTTGTCCAGAGGTATCAAGAATTTGCCACTCTGCTTGGGTTGCTGTGATTTCAGGTAAGGAAACAGCAACTACCTCAGAACGCTGCCAATTAAGAGCATTGAAAACTACTACAGGGAAACTATTGGGGTGTGGTGGTTCTGGGAAACTAATTTGAGATGCGATCGCACTTAAAGATTGTTGTAAAATTTCTGTACCAACCTGTTCTACTTGTTGCCATTCTGGTAGGGCATCTTGATAAACTTCGGTGATGGAGGAGCCAGGAAGAATATCATGAAACTGTTGAAATAAAACTTGTTTCCAAGCTGTTTCTAGTTCTGCTTTGGGGTATGTCACACCACTGGTAATGGTGGCGAAGGAAGCAAATAATTCCGCTTGATATAAGAGGTTTTCACATTTTCGATTCCAGCGTTTTTGGTCTGCATGGCTGGTGTAGCATCCGCGATGGAATTCTAGGTATAACTCGTCGTCCCATGTGGGGAGAGTGTGGGGAGTGTGGGAGGTGTGGGAAGAGGGGGGAGTGTGGGGAGATTTGTTTTCTTTGCTGTTTGTATCTAAAGAAAGTTCTGGTGTAGGTGTGATTTGCTGTAAATAGTTTGCGGCGGTGGTAAATTCTAGGGGTGGTAAGTAAGGAGAGTTTTGCCAACGGCGGGCAATTTCTAACATATCACGGGTAGGCCCACCGCCATGATCCCCTACACCTGCCAACCACAGGGATGATTTTAACCCTGTTTGAGTCTGCCATTCACAGTCATATGCTGCCATTTTCACAGGAGCAATACCCTCACCAATGGGAGCAGACATGAGACTCAATACTTGACTACCATCAGGCGATCGCCACCAGAAAAATCCGTGGGGAAATCTGTTAGTGTCATTCCAGCGCAATTTTTGGGTGACAAAATATTCCACCCCTCCCTGGAGGAGAAATTGGGGTAAAGTCCAACAAAAGCCAAAACTATCTGGTACCCATACCACCGTGGATAATTTGCCGAATTTTTCCATCCCATAGCGTTGTCCGTAAAGTAATTGACGAACAATGGATTCTCCAGAAATTAAATTCAAATCTGGTTCTATCCAAAAACTACCTACTACTTCCCAAATACCGGCTTTGATAGCAGCCTGAATCCTCACAAATAAATCGGGACGATGTTTTTCTACCCATGCATAAAGAGCCGGGGTAGAATGGCAAAAAATCAGCTCTGGGAAGTCTTTTTGTAGTTTTAGTACCGACTCAAAAGTACTTTCCGCTGCTTTCCAAGTTTCACTTACCCGCCATAACCATGCCATGTCTAAATGTGCATGACCCAAAAGATAGATTTTTGATTGGGGATGGAAAATTTTTCCTTGGATTAAGCGATCGCGTAGTAAAGTTAATGAGCGATCGATCTCTGCTGTTGATGAACCTGCACCATCCATCTCCTTCACAATTGTGGCTAAAATATCTAATTTTTCTGGTGCAAATGTTTCCAGATACTGTTTGAGTACCGCCAGCTCATCAGCTACAAACCCTGGTTCAGGGAGATTATTGTCAGTAGATTCGTAAACTAAACGGGAACTCATCAAAGCTCCGTCACAATGTCCGGGACTTACCAAGCGCAGGGTGACAGTAAATTCATCCCCTGGATTCACCCCCTTACTAAGTAACACCCTAGGGGAAAAATCAAATAAATCTCCCTCGGCTGCTAACTCTCCATTGACATAGACTTGAGCATTTTCCGCCCACCAAAGCAAAGCCAAGCGTACAGATAACCCAGTTAGCTGATAACCATGTAAATTAGAGGGAATGACTATATTTTGCCCCAACCAGATAACTTTTCTGCCCCCAGCCCAAGCAATATTTCCCTTAGCATTAAGTTGAGATAGACTCCAACTAGCAACATTAGCTGCTGTGATATGAGTAATTTCCAAATCATCTGCACAGCATCGCCAACCAGAGTCAATATCAGCCTGGTTGTAAGAGCGTAACCTTTCAATGGCATCTGAGATAATTTGCGTATGCGCTGGTGATACCGGGATATTCATTTCAGTTACCAGTTATCAGTTATCAGTTATCAGTTAGCCTCCTACGGAAGAGCTGCGCTAACAGTTTCTCCCAGAGACTTGGGTATGGAATTTATTTTTTCCAGATACGGATTACTTTTGGGGATTATTTTCGCTAAAATCAGATTCTAATCCTGATGTATTTTGATTTTTTAGATCAATATTGCACTCACAGAATCAAAAATACTTTAACATCTTGACTTTCCTAGGTGTTAAAACTTAATTTATTGATTGCTAGATTTACCAATTTTTCCTATTGTGTAGCGGGAGTCTCACACACAAACAACATCTGCATCAGAACCCACTACCATGCCTTTCACTGACTCCGAACGATATCAAAGCCGACTGTTTAACTTTTTTCATCAGCAAAAACGACGTTGGAGTGAAAAAATTCAACGTACTGCTCGTCATGTTAAAGTTAACGCCAATTGGTCCCTAGAGGCACTAATGCATTCCGCCGTGCTAATGATGCGGAAAGTGATTGAATCCCGTGGAAAAAGACTGAAGCCAGGAAAAAATCCAGATAACTCATCAGTTGCTCCAGAATACACTGAGATTCAAAAACAGGAATTAATTGATACTCAAGGAAATCTCAATCCATCACTCCCTAGCTCTGGTGAAAATGGAGAAATTGGAATTGAGACACAAATAGTACCCAGCCCCAAAGGAGCGATCGCATTTTTTGACACAGCGATCGCAAAATTTGAATCCAACGCTTTAGTACCAGTCTCTCAAGCTAGTGGAGGGCTCTTGGCATTTATACAAACCCAATTCAAAATCTTTGTTTATGGTGAACAAGCTGTGAATACAGCTGAAAAAGACAAAAAAAATGAATTACAAAAATTAATTGCCACTGCACTGAAATTTTTATTTGATCGCAATCAAAATTCTACAAATCAACTACGTATAAATACTAGTGAAGAAATACCTTCAACTCCTCTTCCCCCCCCCAAATCTTCACCCTCAAACCTAGAAAGTCAGGAAATTGCAGATCCGTGGCTTACCCTCAGTGATTTATTTGGTAATTCCCAGGAAACAACAGCAGAGGAAGAAAAAGCAGAAACAAATAGTGATGTTCCTAGGAAATCAAAAAATCCTCCGCAAAATTGGCTGAAACGCTACCAGCAGTTTTTACAACAGCCACAACCAGATATTGAATTAGTCAACCAGCAACCACCAAGCGTCAATATAACCGCCACAACAACAGCAGAAAATGACACCTCCTCCTTATCTGAGCTAAATACCACAAACAATCAACTCGAAACCAACCCAGACTTTATAGAAACCCAAGCCAAAATAGTTGGTTATGCCCAACACCCCCTAGAGAGAGTTTTACAATGGTTAGATAACGGTATGCTGTGGTTGGAAGAAAAAATCATCACAGTATTTAATTTTATCCAGGGTTTATGGCGGAGAAAATAGACAGATAACTGTTAATTTTAATCGTATTTAATCAGTATCGTATTTAATCAGTGAAATCAGTGAAATCCCTATAATCATTGTTCCTCAATTGATTGTAGTGGTTGCCAACCTGCTTGCCATTGAGAACAATCATTTAATAATTTAGCATTCATCCAGAAACGAACTTGGGAGTCACAAGCAGAAACCATTTCCGCATATACCCATTTTCCTTGATTTTTGCGGTTAACGACTTGAAAATGTCGCCACCCATCTACTTTTTGCTGTGCTGTCCATTTAGAACCCAACAAGTGGGGAAATTTTTGCTTTTTTGGCATTGCCCAATTTTATTACTCAAGTTTGTTATGGTCATACAATTTTAGATTTTAAAATTAAATTACATCTTATTTCTATACTTTCGAGGTATTGACAAAATACATTATGCTTTTAACTTGTCACAAATGATGTGAGAGAAGTTGAGAAATTATAGGTGATATACTGAGATTAAATTACTGAAACAAAGAAAACCAACATAAAAACTAGTTACTTATACGCAGAAAAACAGGAATTTCCCATTGTGATATTGTAGCTAAACACTATTCCCCTCCGTCACAAATCCACATGAACAAAGGTGAGGAACTGCAAAAACTACTGGATTTGCTAGAAGAAAAGATAATGCACTTGCGGATAACTAAAGTAACTGAGACAGATGCTTTAGCTATTTTTAAAGTAGAAAAGCAGATTCAGGAAGCAGAAGCAGAACGGGATCTTATAAAACAAGAAATTGATAATCAAAATACATCAACGGCTAGTTCTGATTTATACTATGCATTATTAAAGCTTGGTTATCGTAAACAAGTAATATCATTTAAAAAATTTCTCAAAGCCCAATCAATTAAAGCTTTCCTAATTCAGGGCTTGCCAGATTACGGACAAAGTTGGTTACTGAATAGATTAATTACTCAGCATATTCGCTATGGCACTACGGGTAAGATGATACGAGTTCAACTCGATCGCATCGGACGCAGAAGGGATATTAGTGCTTTATGGCGAGAACTTGCTGGTAGAGTGGGTTTAGTCGGAAAACAACGCACACCCTCAGAGATTGTTAAGCGAGTTTATGGATGGTGGCAAACTCAAAATGTGATCCTAGTTTTTCATGATGTCGATTGTATGCCGCAGGAGTATTTACAAGAGCTAATTCAGGATTTTTGGCTCCCATTGGCAAATCAAGCGCGAGAGGTTATATCTGAAACACAAAATTACCAGCTACTGATGTTTTTGGTAGATTATGAAGGTCGTGTAGGTACCCAGGAGGATACCTTATTTGTGGAAAAACTGGAGCCAACCTGGGAACCGAAAATTCCCATTAAATTACCATCAATTACTCAATTTTGCGATCGCACATTAACTAATTGGATTGAGACAATAGAGATGGAATTTGATACATTGCCTCTTATGGAAGCGATTAATGATACGGAGGATGAACTAGTCCGGGAAATATTAGATAATAGTGACAATGGGATACCAGAATTAGCAATGTCAGAAATTTGTCACCTATGCGGCTGCAATTGGTATGAAGAGAAGGACAGATGGCTGAAATACTGAGTCAAAACCAACTTGAATATACTGGTAAGGTACAGCCTCAGTGGGCAGAAAAAGATGCCAATGGGCAGTTATTGTATCCTTATTTGCCCTATGAAGAACTAATAGAAGCTGTAAACCTGGCTATTTACCTGGAACGTCCTTTACTACTCAAAGGTGAACCGGGATGTGGTAAAACCAGGTTAGCGGGTGCTGTAGCTTACGAATTGGGTTTGCCATTTCAAGCTTGGTATATCAAGTCTACCAGTCAAGCAAAAGATGGTTTGTACACCTATGATGCCGTGACTCGCTTGCGGGATGCCCAACTTGCCGCCGCAGGGCGGATAATTAAAGATGAGGATATTCCTCGTATTAGTAATCCCGCCACCTACGTACAATGGGGGCCACTGGGACGTGCTTTTCAGAACAATCATCGTACAGTGGTGCTGATAGATGAAATTGATAAAGCTGACATTGACTTTCCCAATGATTTGTTATTGGAACTCGACCAGCAAAAGTTTATTGTCGAGGAAACTGGAGAGGAAATTCCCGCAAAAGCAGCACCGATAGTTTTTATTACCAGCAACGATGAGAAGGATTTACCAGATGCATTCTTGCGGCGATGCTTGTTTCATTACGTGGAATTTCCCAATCCGGAACGGTTGATAGAAATTGTTAATGGTCATTTTCCTGATTCCCATCAGCAATTAGTAGCTCAAGCTGTGATTCGGTTTTTGAAACTGCGGGAAGAAATGGGGAGAGATAAGGGGGAAGCGGGGAAGAAGGTTAGTACTAGTGAGTTAATTGATTGGTTTCGGGTTCTGCGGAGGTATCCGGAAGATGAGGTTTTAGCACAACTTGATGGGAAATTGCCCTATGCTGGGGTGTTGTTGAAGAGTTGGCAAGATCATGTACGTTATTTGAAAAGCTCTTAAACTCTTTATATTTATAAGGGTAAAAAGTTGGAGGAGTCATAAACTAGTCATGCAAATGAATGAACTACCTCTACAGGAACTTTTTACCAGGCTACGGGAAGCTGGTTTAGTACTGGGTATTGATGAATATCAGTTACTTTTGCATTCTTTGCAAGGTGGTTTTGGGATTGCTGACAAAGCTGCTTTAAAACGTTTGTGTCAGACTTTGTGGGTTAAATCTGCTGAGGAGAAAGCCGTATTAGAGTATCAGTTTGAACAAGTGATGAGTAGTGAGGTTGTTGTTTCAACCTCAGAAACAAACCAAAATAATATTATTCCTAACCAGGAAACAAACAGCAATACTTTTGTCCCAATTCCAGAGTTGAAAAGTAAGTCCGTTCCAATTTTAGAAGTAAAGAGTAAGACTGCTGTACCAACCGAGGAAAAATTGCCTAAGCAATCTGGTCATTATAAAAGTTCTCAGATTATTACCTACGTAACTCTGAGTATTCTAGGAGTTGGCATTGTCTGGGGTATTGTACTCAGCCAACAACAGCAAACCTCGACACCAACACCAACCCCAACCCAGAAACTAAACCCAACTCAAACACCAAACCAACAACCAGGCGAACCCCAGCCAAATTTTATTTTTGGGAGTTTTTTAACTTTCATAGCCTTGGGCGGTGGGTATATACTTTTCTGGTGGATCGTTAAACGAAAGGCTGAACCTACTCCAAGCTCACCTGGTCCTGCTCTAGCTTCAGAAAGGATGACTCAACAGCCTGTAGGAGATAATACCTTTGTTGAGGAAGCAACTCCAAATCAGCCTGGTTCTCTTGTAACCTTAAAATTAATACAGACAAGAGAAGATGAGATACAAGTAGTTAAATCAGCATTGCGAGCTACCAATAAGCACTTAACCAGGGATTTTTTTCCTATTACCCAAAGACAAATGAAGCAGATTTGGCGCTACTTACGCCGTCCAGTACGTGAGGGAAAAGCTACAGAGTTGGATGTGGAAGCCACGGTCAACCAAATTGGACACAAAGGTATATTGCTGGAACCTGTGTTAGTTCCACCGCGAGTAAACCGGGCAGAATTGCTGTTACTAATTGACCAGGATGGCTCAATGGTTCCTTTTCATACCCTATCACATAGATTGGCAGAAACAGCCTTGCAAGGGGGTCATTTGGGTAGTGCTGGGATTTACTATTTTCACAATTGCCCTGTTGAATATCTCTACCGCGACCCCTATCATCAGCAAGGGGAATTAGTCAGCCATATTGTTACCCATGTTTGCTCTGAGCGCACAGCTGTGTTAATTTTCAGTGATGCTGGTGCTGCCCGTGGGGGCTATAGTGAGGAACGTTACAAATTAACTAAGGAATTTCTTGCTCAGTTGCAACAACAGGTACGTCACATTGCTTGGCTAAATCCCATGCCGAGAAAGCGGTGGTTTGGTACAACAGCAGATAAAATTGTCCGCCTCGTCCCCATGTTTGAAGTCAGTCGAGCAGGTGTGCAGGATGCTATTAGTGTGCTGCGCGGACGACCTACCAATTTTGAAGGGCGCAGGAAATGACCAAAACCAGACCTCAAGTTGCCCAAGGACGTATCGAGTCTTTTGCCAAACGCTTTGGAGAACCCCATCTGTATTTGGCTTATCATGCTGCTTTTCCCTTGGCACTGACACCAGATTTGTTATATGGTTTGTGGGCTAATTTCCAGCAGGATATTCACGGTAAAGTGCTGGGTATTCCCTGGATAGCTGTAGCAGATTTGCTGCTTTCTAGCCTATGTGATGAAGTAGGGCATGAACTTTACGAGATGGATTTGGCAGTGCGAAATAAACTGCTAAGGGGATTGCAGTCAGATGAACGCTTCGGTAAACAGCGAATTAATCAACTGTCAGATTTCTTGCTGTCATATGTCCAGAAGCAGTTTCAAAGTCACGATCCTGACATTCAAGATTTTGCCAGAACTCAGCAATGGATAGCTTTAGCATATACCCAACCTAGTCAGGCAGCCCGTGAATTGGCATTAGCATTCTCAAAATTAGATGAGCAGGAATCCGCAGAATTGCTGCGAATGGCATCATTGACGGAAACATTTGCAGAACCATTAGCTGAATTCCAACCCCTACTAATTTATGCCTGTGGGATGGGGAAGTTTGCCCTTGGCAACTTGGAGGAGGCAAAAGCTGAGTTTGGGGAAGTGCTGAAAGAGGGAAACCAGATACAGATTGCTGGAGTCAGTTTACCTGTTCCCGAACAGATAAAGGCAAATCAAAGTGAGTTTTCTCAGAGTTTACAACTACAAACCTTTTCATTTGAAACCGTCACTGTTGATGCACGGGGAAACATCACCAACCGCCGCAACTGTGAAGCAAAATACTTTGTGGAAGACTTGGGCAATGGTGTCACCTTGGAGATGGTACAGATACCAGGAGGAACTTTTACAATGGGTTCACCGGAAGGAAAGCCACCAAGAAAATTATTAGGATATACCGTGAGTTCAGAGGATGAGGAGAAGGAAGAAGGACGAAGTAACGATGAAAGTCCCCAACATACTGTTACCATTCAACCCTTCTTTATAGGGAGGTATGAAGTTACCCAAGCACAGTATCAAGCAATTATGGGTCAAAATCCTTCTAACTTCAAAGGGGAAAAGCGACCTGTAGAAAGGGTATCTTGGAATGATGCAGTGGAATTTTGCCAAAAGCTGAGTCAAAAGACAGGACGTACTTATAGATTACCCAGTGAAGCAGAATGGGAATATGCCTGTCGTGCTGGAACTACTACACCATTCTACTTTGGCGAGACGATTACCACTGATTTAGTTAACTACAACGGGAATTTTTCATACGCTTCTGCACCTAAAGGTGAGTATTGTCAGCGAACCACAGATATAGGAAGTTTTACACCCAACGCTTTTGGTTTATATGACATGCATGGGAATTTGTGGGAGTGGTGTCAAGATACTTGGCATAGTAACTATAATGGGGCACCCACAGATGGTACTAGCTGGAATGATAATGATAATTATTATTATAGAGTGCTGCGGGGTGGTTCGTGGCCCTTCAATCCAGCATATTGCCGCTGTGCTAACCGTAACTGGCACTACCCAGACGGCAGTTGTAGCCTTATCGGGCTGCGGGTTGTCTACTGTCTCTCGCCCAGGTTATTTTAGGTATCCCTTTATACTTTACATTTATACTTTAAACTGTAACCCTTTACACTTCTTTACTTTTCTCTCTTCCGCCTTCGGCGGAAAAATTTTTTTTTCAAAAATATGGCACAGAGTTGGTAGGGGCACGGCATCCACAATCTTTACCCAGATGCGATTGGCTGAATATCGCCGTGCCCACAACCCATTGTTGACCTAGGTGGAATATTCATAGTCAGGGCACGGCGTGCTTCATATTTTTGGCAAACCGGTTATGTTGTCGGTGCCGTGCCCCTACAGGATAATTTATTTTTTGGTGTTCCCTTAATTACGAATTACGAATTACGAATTAATCAAAATCCCCACTACAATCCGCATCAACATTTTAACAGTATTTCTTTAATAACTTGCTAAAAAAATCTGTTGAGCAGTCAAATTTAAATCGGGAAATGTTGGCGACTCTATACAGTCGTCTCTTCTAAACTGTTTACCACTATATTCACCCTCATAACTTAAAGAGTAAATTGTGATTGTTGGTTGTTTTGGGTCGCCTATTAACGCTTTGCTACCCAAAGCTGCATAATCCACAATCCAATATTCTTGAATACCCATTTCTTCATAGTCAGCAAACTTCTTATGATAATCATCTCTCCAGTTAGTACTGACCCTTACGGGTTCGTCAGTTGCTTCAACGCGGGGAACCCGCGCAACGCACTGACTCACTACCTCTATTACCAATGGTATTGATTCAGGTTGAGCTAAAATAGATTCTTATTGCCAGCGTGGTTCGTTGACTAAATTTGAGAGATTTAATACAAGAATATCTGGAAAGTACCCAGATTGTTTATTTTCCGACTGTACTAGTCCCTTATTCGATATACCGTATTTCAGTTTAAGTCTTACAAATTCGTATCCTAAAATTGCTGCTAAAAAAGCAATAATTTCCTCATGTTTTCCTTTTGTTTGTGGTATTTGAATAATTTCTCCATCGTATAATTCGTAGCGAGTATTTTCGGGTTGTGTTGATAAAAATTCGATAAACTCATCGAATGTGAATAGTTTTTGTAGAGATGGTGTCATAATTCTTCCTTTATGTTTAAATTGTTTTGCCTACTCAAATAGCTATTCTCTTGTTTCTTTCATCGTACCAAAGTAACTCTATGTTCCTGGTTGATTGACAAAACTACGATAGTAATTAAAAGCTTGATAAATACGAGCGTCAGCAAACATAAATTGCTTAAGAGAGAGCAGAGAAATTGGCTGCGAAGTTACAATAATTAAATATTTATCCAGATACAATTTAGTTTGGGTTGGTTGGGATAGCGATTCCCTACCCTTTGGAAAGCTACGCCCAGAGGATAGCTACTCTATGAAAAAGCCTAACGGCGTTACAATAAACCCATAACACCCTCACAGTCCCATCCCCAACCATGTCCCTCGCCAAAGAAGTAGACACTCCCCAAGACATCGCCGAAGATGTTATCTTTCCCCCAGGCGATTTATACAGCGATGAACCTCCCTTGGAAACAGAATTGCATCTAGAGCAAATAATGCTCTTCCTCAAATGTCTAAAATGGTTGTGGCGAGATAGGAATGATTTCTATGCTGCTGGTAACTTAACAATTTATTACAGCCAGAATCGGCGTAGAACAGAAGATTTCCGGGGCCCAGATTTTTTTGTGGTGTTAGATACGGAACGCAAACTCCGTAAAAGTTGGGTTGTTTGGGAAGAAGATGGCAAATATCCCCATGTAATTGTAGAAATTCTTTCAGAATCCACAGCAAATACAGATAGAGAACTAAAGAAAAAACTTTACCAAGATACCTTCCGTACCCCCGACTATTTTTGGTTCGATCCCTACACCCTAGAATTTGCTGGGTTTCATTTAGTAGATGGGCAATACGAACCTTTAGAGCCTAACGAACAAGGATATCTGTGGAGTAGACAGCTAGGACTGTATATGGGTATTCACGATGGAATCTTGCGATTTTTGACACCAGAGTGTGAGTTAGTTCCTACCCCAGAAGAAATCGCAGAATACGAGCGTCAGCAAAAAGAAATTGCCCAAGAAAGAGCAGAATATGCCCAAGAGAGAGCAGAAAAATTGGCTGCGAAGTTACGAGAATTAAATATTGACCCAGATACTATTTAGATAAGAAACCAGTTGTATTGCTGAATTGGGGTTTATTCGGATAGGGATGACGGGCGTTACAATAAATCCATAATTCCCTCACAATCTCATCCCCAACCATGTCCCTCGCCCAAGAATTAGACACTCCCCAAGACATCACCGAAGATGTTATCTTTCCTCCAGGTGATTTATATAGCGATGAACCTCCCTTGGAAACAGAACTACATCTGAGACAAATTATCCTACTGTTCAAATGCCTAGAATGGTTGTGGCGAGATAGGAATGATTTCTATGCTGCTGGTAACTTAACAATTTATTACAGCCAGAATCGGCGTAGGACAGAAGATTTCCGGGGCCCAGATTTTTTTGTGGTGCTAGATACGGAACGCAAACTGCGTAAAAGCTGGGTTGTTTGGGAAGAGGATGGCAAATATCCCCATGTAATTGTAGAAATTCTTTCAGAATCAACAGCAAATACTGATCGAGAATTAAAGAAAAAACTTTACCAAGATACTTTCCGCACCCCCGACTATTTTTGGTTTGACCCCTATACCCTAGAATTTGCTGGGTTTCATTTAGTAGATGGGCAATACGAACCTTTAGAGCCGAACGAACGAGGATATCTGTGGAGTCAACAGCTAGGATTATATCTGGGTATTCACGATGGACTATTGCGATTTTTTACACCAGAGTGTGAATTAGTTCCTACCCCGGAAGAAATCGCAGAATACGAGCGTCAACAAAAAGAAATTGCCCAAGAGAGAGCAGAAAAATTGGCTGCTAAATTACGAGAATTAAATATTGATCCAGATACTATTTAGGGACTTTCAAGGCTTCAGAAAATAACAAATGTCCTCACTGCAACAACTCAACGAACTACAAAAACTTGCTAATTTACTAGAAGAAAAGATAATTCGTCTGCGAACAGCTAAAGCGATCGCAACAAATGCAGCAGTTATTTTCCAACTAGAAAAACAAATTCAGGAAGCCGAAGCGGAACGGGATAAAACTACCCAGGAAATTGCACAATTAAATCAACAACAGCCATCAGAACATCAGCAACAGTTAGTCAAGGATAGTTCAGATGTCAAAACAATTTTAATTTTGGCAGCAAATCCTCAAAATACTTCCAGACTAAGGCTAGAAGAAGAAATTCGAGAAATTGACGAAGCACTGCGACGTGCTCACAACCGGGATCAATTCCAACTAGAGATGAAGTTAGCGGTACGTCACCAGGACTTCTACCGTGCAATGCTAGATACTCACCCCCAAATTGTCCATTTCTGCGGACATGGTGAAGGGGAAAATGGTATTTTTTTAGAAGATGAAACAGGACAAACAGCTTTTGTGCCAACAGATACTTTGTCAAGTCTGTTTAAGCTGTTCGCTAAGAAGGGATTAGACTGTGTAGTGCTCAATGCTTGCTACTCAGAGGTGCAAGCAGAAGCTATTAGCCAACATATTAATTATGTCATTGGCATGAATTGGGCAATTGGAGATCAAGCAGCAATTAATTTCTCTATTGCATTTTACGACGCTTTAGCAGCTGGGGAAGATGTGGAATTTGCTTTTGAGTTAGGTTGCTCCCAGCTGATTGATTTAAAAGAAAATCAAACCCCTATACTCAAAAGACTTGCTCACAAAAAATGAAAAACCCATACAAGTATAGCACTAGGAAATTAGGTTAGCCCTTCGACTAAGTCCTAGCCCTTCCAGGGCGGCTACGCCAACGGACACGCTACGCGGTAAGCGCAGCTATGCCGTAGGCTTTACGCTCAGGGCTAACGGTGAGCGAAGTCGAACCGTTAGGACGTTATTAAACGCCCAAACCTATGAACAGTAAACTTATTACTTATTACTTATTACTTATTACTTGCGCGTAGCGCTATACCAGCATGTTCTTATACCATCTTGGCTATGTAGTCAAGAGCAGGATTTACGTAAATTAAGATACATGGAGCACTCTCTTCTACTCGGTTATACGAGTGTCAGTTTATAAACTGTCACTCACCAGATTCCCCGAACAATTGTAAAAACGATATTCTTGATTTGTGCAAGGAGTGATACCACTTCACAACCTGTTTGTTACTGATTATTTTCGTAATCCCTATAAAACTTAGGTATTGCGGATTTCAAATGTTGCATCAAACTAGTGAATTGGTGTTCTTTTTTACGGGAGAGTGCTTGGGTGCAAGAAAAGCCTCAAGTGCTTTTTCGTGTTCTTTATGAGTCATTCCTCAAAAATTACTGGTATTGCGTCACTAGTCATTGATAGTTGACTAGTGACGGTAAATCTTATCACCGAGTATGTGGGTAGGGTGGAATAATTTTACCCGATGACAAAATTAACTAGCTTCCCAGGTACAACAATCACCTTTTTAATTTCCTTACCTTCGATATAACGTTGGGCGACCTCAGATTCCCGAGCATATTTTTCCAAGGTGGCTTTATCACTGCTGGAGGGGACTTGAATTGCCCCGCGAGTTTTACCCATAATTTGAATTACCAAGGTAATCTCATCAGCAACTAATGCCTCTGGTTCGTAATTCAGCCAATTTTGACTGTGAACGGAATTGGTGTTACCCAACAGATGCCACAATTCATCGGTTATATGGGGAGCAAAGGGTGCTAGCAACAATACCAAAGTCCGAATACCTTCTGCATATACTGGTGAATCTTTGCATTTAGCATCGGTGATGGCATTACTTAATTTCATCAACTCGGAAATGGCAGTGTTAAATTGATAGTCACCCTCTAAATCTTCACTGACTTCTTTAATTGCAGTGTGAATGGCTCTGCGTAAATCCTTTTCAATTTTCGATTGGGGATTTTGGGATTGGTTTTTTGGTGATGATGGTTGTTGACTAGCAAAATCCGTTACCAATCGCCACACTCGGTTTAAAAAGCGGAATTGCCCTTCAACATCCGCATCTTCCCATTCCAAGTCCTTCTCTGGGGGTGCTTTAAACAGGATAAACATCCGGGCTGTATCTACACCATATTTACCCAAAACTTCCTCTGGCTCGATGCCATTATATTTAGACTTGGACATCTTTTCATAGAAAACCTTCAGCTCTTCCCCAGTATCGGGATCAACTGGATTTTTGGGATCGACTTTTTTCGAGGGAATATACTTGTCAGTTGTAATATTTTTGTAAGTTAAACCCTGCACCATACCTTGAGTTAACAACCGTTGAAAGGGTTCATCAAAGTTGAATAAACCCCTGTCTCGCAATACTTTAGTAAAGAAGCGAGAATACAACAGATGCAAAATCGCGTGTTCGATTCCCCCTACATATTGATCCACTGGCAACCAATCATTTACCTTATCAGAATCAAATACCTGTTGATCATTTTCAGCATCGGCCTAGCGCAAGAAATACCAGGAAGAATCAATAAAGGTATCCATCGTATCGGTTTCTCGCTTGGCTGGAGTCCCACAACTAGGACAAGGTACATTCAGCCAACTTTCTAGCTGGGTTAAGGGAGAAGTTCCTCGCCCAGTAAATTCCACATTTTCTGGCAATTGTACGGGTAAATCAGCATCGGGAACAGGAACCGAGCCACAATTAGGACAATGAATAATGGGAATTGGCGCTCCCCAATATCTTTGTCGGGAAATCAACCAATCCCGCAAGCGATATTGTACCCGTGCTTTACCAAAATCTTGCTGCTGGGCAAATTCAATTATGGCTTGTTTCCCATCACCAGAAGCCATGCCATCAAACTGCTGGGAATTTACTATAATTCCTGGTTCGGTGTAAGCAGCAGTTAATTCCGCCGATGGCTCACCATCTTCAGGGATAATCACCACCCGAATCGGTAAATTCTGTTCCTGGGCAAATTTGAAATCCCTGGTGTCGTGGGCGGGTACACCCATTACCGCACCCGTACCATACTCATACAGTACATAATCAGCAATCCAAATGGGAATTTCCTCACCGGTAAAGGGATTAATTGCCTTACCACCAGTAGGAATACCCCGCTTGGGTTTATCCTCGGCTGTTCGTTCTAATTCACTTTCATTAGTCACCTCTTTGACAAAGGCTTCTACAGTTGCTTTTTTATCTGCTGTGGTGACTTGTGCTGTCAAAGGATGTTCTGGTGCCAACACCACATAACTAACCCCATAAACTGTATCTGGGCGAGTGGTATAAACCCCAATTTTCTCATCCATCCCCACAACGGGAAATTCCAAATATGCTCCAGTGGATTTACCAATCCAATTTGCCTGCATCAACTTCACCCTTTCAGGCCATCCCGGCAATTTGTCAAGGTCAGTTAATAATTCTTCAGCATAATCAGTAATTTTGAGGAACCATTGCCGCAATAGTTTCCGCTCCACCTTCGCGCCGGAACGGAAACCCCTTCCTTCACTGTCAACTTGTTCATTTGCCAATACAGTCTGGTCAACAGGATCCCAGTTAACAGCAGCCTCTTTTTGGTAAGCTAAACCTGCGGCATAAAACTGCAAGAATATCCACTGAGTCCACTTGTAATAGTCTGGAGAACAAGTAGCAACTTCCTTTTCCCAATCTATGGACAAACCCAGACGCTTTAATTGCTGTCGCATCTGGTCGATATTTTGATACGTCCATTTTGCTGGAGGTATGCCTCTGTCAATGGCAGCATTTTCTGCAGGTAAACCAAAAGCGTCCCATCCCATTGGATGTAGCACCCGATAACCTTGCATACGTTTGAGGCGGGCAATGACATCGGTGATTGTATAATTACGGACATGCCCCATGTGTAGGCTGCCTGATGGGTAGGGGAACATGGAAAGGGCATAGAATTTAGGCTTTTGATTATCTATAGGGGTTTTATCTAAGCCTTGTTCAGTCCATGCTTGTTGCCATTTTTCCTCAATTTCTGCTGGGTTGTATCGGGAATCCACCGAAAATACTCCTACTAGAACTGTAATCTTGTCTGCCCCAATATTGTAGATGCTAGGCAAGGAAAACAGTTGCTCAAAAAAACTGATGAATGAATTAAAAGCAAAATTTTCTAGTCAGCTACAGGTGTTTGTTTACGGCACCCTCAAGCCAGGAGAAGCATATCATCAACAATACTGCGCGAATAAATTAGTCAGCGCCAAACAAGCCATCGCCTATGGTAAATTATTTTCTTTACCTGTGGGCTATCCAGCAATGACTGTGGGAGATAACCTAGTATACGGCTATCTCTTAGAATTTAGTGATGCCCATGTTTTGTCCGACCTAGATGCCCTTGAGGGCTATCACCCCTCTCGACAAAAAAACAATAACCTGTACAATCGAGAGCAAGTTGAAATATTCGACTTACAAAGAAAAAAACAGGCAGAAGCTTGGATATATTTAATGACCAGGCACAAGGTTGAACAATTAGGAGGAAAAACCCAAGACAATGGATGGTGGAGCGGAGTTGGAATAACGCCACCATGACAATAGGGTAGTTCTGTCAGTGGTGCATGATCACACCAATTAGTGAATCATGTCACCATTTAAGTAACTTCGGATTGGTTGAACCTTAGCCCCATTTCTAGGTCGTAATCTTCTAATTGCCTTGGGAATGGGGAAAATCGGGTCATTGATCGCCACCTTCAGGGAAGAGGGTGGCTGTGGAATTGTTTGCGCTTGTGGTTGTTCTGTCGGTTTTTGGCTCGCTATTTGGGGAATAGATGATTCGCCACTAATTAATCCAGTAATAGCAGTGATTGCACAAGCAGCGACTCCACCGATAATAGCGAAACGTTTCCGTCGTATACGGGCAAAAACCTTGTTTACCGTTTCTTCTGAACTTTCTGTTCTTGATACTGGTAAGTTATGGATACCTTGCCTAATTTTCAGTAATCGGGCATATAAACCCTGTACTGTTGAATCCTCTGCAAGCCATTTTTCGACTTGCTTACGTTCGACGGCGGTAACTTCTCCGTCTAGATAAGCACTCAATAACTCGAAGCGATCGCGCTTTGACCTATCCATAACACCGGTTAATTCATTGGTATGTGTAGTATTTCTGTCTGCCATATCTTGATGGTTTTGACAGGAGGAGCGATTGTGAAATTGAGAATCAGTAGTCATATTAACATTATTACCAATTCTTACACGGGTAAGACAGGGGAAAAACCGGGAATTCGATCAAATTTTTTGAATGGCAGAAGCACTCTAGATTTATTTAACTTATATTTCGTTAATGTGACACAATCTGCCATGAAAGTGACATACTCCACACACTCCCCTTCGGGTGAGTGTGGGCTTCTCAGGGACTCCTCTATGAGGACATTAACTGAGCTTGAAAGCCGTGTGCCCCACGGTCTTGTACGGTCTTGTGTAGAAAGATTATTTTCACAGT
>JAAUYH010013247.1_pt1 | contig 22791 bp, 16 predicted proteins | sample 7278061 | NCBI WGS metagenome assembly JAAUYH01 (sample SAMN14350203, study PRJNA611818) | marine sediment metagenome | isolation source: surface marine sediment (0.6m) | place: French Polynesia: Moorea | collected 2018-08 | reverse complement strand
TTCAGAAATTTCCACTCTGTTTCTGCATTACAGCTTCTGCTCAAACTTACCTATAGATAACCTTTTCAAAAAACGAGACACTAATCGCACAGCTTACGGTAGGATCGACCCGCATATAGGCTCAATGTCAACCAGCCTTGTCGATCATTCTGGCAGCAGACCTGAGTTTATTGATAGACTTACAATGCTCCAATCTATTTTTAAGAGCAGTTCGGAAACAAGATGAATTATACTCCGAACCATGTGAGATTAAACCAAATTAGGTTCCGCTTGTGGAATCCACGTCGATTAACTCGCCACTGCCTTCGCACCGCAGCGCTAACCAACTTAGAGTTCGTTAGGTTTTATGATGATTATTCAAACTATGGCAACCATATATTTGATCAAGTATTACACGTTTCTTAGATCTGTATTGACATCACAGTTCCTTAACCGCGATCGCAGAAGAACTGCGCATGGTGCTTTAGAATACTTATTCGGTGTGTTTCCTATTGCATCTAAACAAATGATTCAAAAAATATCTTGCTTGATTATGAAAACTTGAAAGAAGTCCAATTCAAGTCACATTTTTCTTTCGCAAGCATATGAGGCGGTCTAGACATGCTACTCGATCTGAATCAGTCAAAGAATGAAGATACAGGAACTTGCAGAAAAATTTTACAGAATTATCCCAGTGCAGCCTTCGTCCAGTGCCTACATAGTGAAAAAATGGCACTTCTTAAGTTGAGTATACAGATCAACTTTGTACTAGTGTTTAAAAAGCCTAAGATAGTATCATAGTAAATATATAGTGGCAAACAAACTAAATAAGTTCAAAATAAAGCAAAGTGGCTTCAAAAATGCTTCACACAGGTTGAATAACAGCCAGTCAGGTGAGAAAACAATTAAAGTATGAAGTACAAAAAACAACATTTTCATTAATTCCATTTAAATATTTGTAATCCTTTTAGGGAGTCATCAATGAGCAAAAAGTGGAAGATTTGTAATTAGATCTCAAATTAGAAAAACAAATACCTCAAATATAGGCTCTAATTCAATACCAAGAACGATCAATTTTAATATAGATTTGCGAACTTACGTTGATTGGCGTGCTTAAAGCAGTCCATTTCGTTCTGTAGCGAAAATTGTAACCAAGTCAGTAAGGTTCAAAAAATGAAAGGAAAGTGTGACCGGCCGCAAACGGAAAGAATTGTGTTTATTGGATTGTATGTGTTGAATACGAGTAAAATTTCACGAGTTCTTGCGCCTCATGAATCAATTATTCGCAGAGTGCGACAACTTCTCGAAGAACAAAATCGAGTTGACTCTGTAAAATTTTTGTTCTAACACCTTAAATACATATACACTGTATATATTGAATTTACCGTACAAGAATAGATGAGGAGTGCGATTGCAGAATAGGTAATGACGAAAATCGACCATTGAATAAGCACAAAATCTAGTACAGCTTTACTTCATTCGCCAAAATATTTGTTTCATAACAATTTTTAGACTTTGGATCTGACCGGAAAGATCGAAAGAGAAGCAGGACCTAATGAGTCACATTATTCACGAAGAAAAGCACAGACCTGACCTTGTCCAAGAGTTGATGGTTGTTTGTGACTCATCCGATCTCTGCAAGAATTAATCTACGCATTCAGATTTTTTGTTTACATGTCACTTGAAGTGGTCACATTGAAAATGGTGAACGATCTGTAAATCATCGGGTAGCATCAAACTGAAATTTTATGTACTGCATCAGAACAGCGCAAGCCTCTGTTGAAAAAAGCGACCTGCCTAAATTGAAGGCAATTGGTGATGTTGCATAGACAAATCGATGTGTTCGACACTCATTGCGCGAAAACTCGTTTTACAAGATTGGAATTTGAAGATTCCATATTCTGTAGGATTTCTAAATATAATTCATGGAGTCGATAAGACCTATTTAAATTTTATAGGAAGTTTGATTCCCCGTTCAGTATAAAAGCAGCCCAATATCAACAAACGTCCGATACACTGTCGAAATTTGTTCACTCAATAGTGATTCTTGTGAGCAACAAGTCACAGTTCTTCCATTGCTCATATTTCGCCAATAAATATGAGCTTAATTAGTAAATTTTTATCAATCGAATATCTTACCTTTAAATTATCATGCCACTTGATCAAATTTAAGCTAATTCATTCACATTTCTCCAATGCAGCAGTTCAGTATCGGCTTCAGATACATACAGTCCTGTTCAGATCTTTTGGGTAGAAAGCGGGCATGTTCAGTGTTATTTCTCATTTTGTGTCCCACATGTTAAATATCTTCCATTTTTGAACTTGGTAGATCATCTGCTTACAAATTGGTGCGTTTAGCTCATCCGACATTTCTTTGGATGAAGCTATTCATGATCACTGAATGTTTTTCGGTACTGGTACACTAGATGAGGACATAAGATGCAAAAAGATAATACGGATTTTTCTTTTTATAATTTGTACCTTATCTTACCTGCTCATTCCACACGAATCATTGAATTCGCAGTAACATTCAATATTGTTAGTCCGTTCATTCGATGAATATTGTCTCATTCCATCATTGTTCTTCTTTTACTTCATCATGTCATATGTCGATGTGTAAATGGAGCGTCAAGAGCGCTCATTTTTGCCGTGACATGCAATAAACGGGCCAACGACACGCATGTGCAGCAACGATAAGTAGATCATTGAATCGCATAATATGTAGAGAACAATGACAGCGAATTGCGTCCTCTCTTCGAGAAAAGCGAGAAAGACGCTAGAACTGAAGTCAAAATACGGGCAGGACAGCCAATGATGCTCGGAGAACCGAGCTGGTCGTTTTGCTGTCGGATCTATGCAAGATAGCTTCTCTTGACTTCACTTTTGCAAATACGTTTTCGGTAAGTTTGATTAATTAGTTCATTTCAATATCCTACACTTAGCAGCTCTTTTATCGGTCTACGTATAACTTGGCAGTTCAGTGTAGGCTGAAACAACTAGATAACAAGCTACAAATCAATGATTCTTTGTGAGACCTTCATCTAGTCCAAGTGCAGAAAATCAGCAACGGAGACTGAGCTATGACTTCGCGAAAATCGAACCCAAAGCCCTATCAACCTGTTGCCCATCTTGCGCACCTATTCAATTTAACAGGGATAATTCAATCCTCAGAACACAAAATAAAAATCAAGGAAGGTTTCGGTGAATGCAACTTGCCCATCAGATGAGGTTCAGCGTATGCTATATCTCAAAAAAGACCTCTCAAAATCGCAGAAGCATATGAGACTGGACTTTTCCGCTATCAAGACAGCAGCAGCCGAAACCTTGAACTTTTGTACGCTGCACGTCCAACACCCCTAAAATCTATATTTCTTCTCCACCTAGGAAAGAGTACGCTGAACATTGCTGCTCTCCTGGTGAAAATCGGAACTCTATGAGCGGTAGTCGGACGGAAAGTAGAAGGAAAGCCTAGAGTTTCAGTCCGTGTAGGAGAAGGACAGTCTAACGATGGATAGTTCAGGATGAACGTTTTGTAGAACAGGAAACTTTGTGTAATTGGCCATTGAGTCGTACATCAACGCCAATACGAAAAACATCCGAACGAAAGATCATTTCAGGCTGATATCCGAACAAGATCGCTAAACTGGATGAGCCCCTGCACTACCTGTGTTGATGATGATAACTTCGGATGAACTGTAGCTGCAAAATCCAGGGCAAGTGAAAAGCAGAATAGCTGGAACCGGAGGGCACGGAATCATAGAACCTGAAATTTCGGAAATGGCACCCTTCCGAAACCCCTTTTGGTGGTCTAATATGACTATGAACATAGGTCGGACGGGCCGTTGAATCTGAGCTACCGGCTCTGCTGCGAATACAAGGTGTTACTGATTTTGAATCCCATCTGGTATTTAAATATTGTCGCTCGACATTGACACACATCGACTCTATGATGACACCCTTATGCATATAGGCAGCGTTACGCGGTTCGCCACATTTCTTTACTCGCTGATCCTGTCCGCAGAAAACACGGGTGCGAAAACACAATTCCAAGCCGAATTAGACGTATTAACAGTCAAAAGGAATGTAATGAAAATGGGGCATCTATAAGCGCAATTTTTGAAGATGCAGCGTATAGTGAACATTCTTGAGCCAATAATCCAACAGTTGGTGGATCGAAGCAATCCGAACATCAAAAAAACAGCAAGCACTATGAGCGGTGAGTTGCTGTGTCGTTAGGTTGGAAAATACTGTTAGGGTGGGAGCCTGCTGTGGACGTGAAGGGCTGAATGTCCTCATTACGAAAGTCGTGTCTGATGCTGAAGCGATACACATCTAGTATATGTCTGTTTTTAATTTGCAAACAAAATCAAAAAATTTCAAACGAACAATTTGAAGGTTTTGATCAGTTTGAAAATCATTGCTGATAGTTTATCGAGCGCCACTGCATTTACTTACGGTAAAATTGTAGGTGAAATACTGAAAACACGCCTGTATTAGGTAGAAATAGGATCCTATTGCCAATAGGCTATCAATTTATGCTTGGTTTCCGATTTATAGCCGTCAATTAGTTTTTTTACAGTTCAAATGTATATTCAAGTTACTCAAGTGTACGTTTAGGAAACAGTCGTCACATGCAGCTGATGAGGTCAAGAAACAAAATATCGTCTAATTTACTATGTCAATATGCTTAATAATGGTCGCGAGCAGAAGACTTACCAGGCTCTAAGGTACTGAGCTTTTTCGACTTTCCAAGAATAATTTTTACTAAGTTTTTCAATATAAGTTTGACAAAGGAAAACACCATAACGGTTATAAATCTGCATGAATCGCATAATTTGGCCCTTTCAGAATTCCAAACACATGCATGGTTTCGAAGCCGGTGCTATCATTTAGAACTGTACTGTACACAAAAACAGTATATTTAGTGCTGAATTTTCACAATGAAGTTGTATAAATGCATGCATAACAGCAATTAACTAAATAGAATAGTTGAAAGGTTGAGTTGTATTTAATTGACGAAATGGCGAGCTGAGCGAAATCAAATTGCGCGTAATTTTCACGACGCGAGTTGTTTCTTCTCATACATATTTTCATGCGTTTCTACTACTCGTTGATCTTTATCGACCTTGGGTGATTCATTACGCTTGTGCCGTAGACAAACAAAACGAGAATCGGCGGTTCGAAATTGTCCTGTATCTTCTCGTCCTCTGTTCAAGTTCCAATTAGAAACACTTAAAAAATTACACAACGAAGATGAAATTTAGTCTACTGCACATCTAGTGCGCATTCCCATATGTTCAAAGCAGAAGGTTACTGTTCTATTTGGCCTGCTACAGCAGATTTATTTGTAAAACAAGAATATTGATACGAAATCGGTTTGTCGCAAAGCAGAAACCTTGAGGGAAAAACAAACGCAGTTATGTCATACGGAGTTATTCCAAGAAACGTATAAGGTATATTACAATAGATCTACTAGCAACTTCGTCGTTTGGCAATTTACAACAAATGGAGATCGCTGAATCCGAATGAGCCAAAGAAACCATAAAAACACCAATAACCGAGACATCATTCATAGTAAGAATATTAGATTGAAAAAGCATGCAGAACGAAAAAACAACGCAATTCAGTAAAAGAGAGGTATGAAAGCTCTAAATTCTTTGACCTTACCGAGAAAAAGATATTTGCTTTGTACACTCGACTATGGTTTTCTGTAGGCCCAGATTAACTTAAAATATCCAACCATGTACACAAAATTTATCCGATATTGACCTACAAATATCATATTGAGGACAGATACGACCAATAACGTACAAGTTTAAAACACCTACCAAGTTGAAAAGATAGTATATGGAGGATTTAGAGACGCGCAAGAGCACGGAACATAAACGGCTTCTTGACACGGCTTTCCTTACGACCCTCCTTACCCCTGCAATTATCCTCCACGTCGGTGTCAATTGAATGTTCTTACTCAGTAATTTTTTGAAACCCACCTGGACGCGTATATGACAAATGTTCACATTATATTCTGCCGATCTCGGAGATATCCAACATTTTTCGGTATAATTAACCCACACCTCCAAGTACCTCGTATTTCACGTCATCTCGAAACTGTGGGCTGTTATCGTTCAAATATTCCTCATCCTGTACAAATAACAACATACCCGAGAGCGGATTCGTATCAACATTCCTCTCATCATCCGGCTCCTTATACATCGATCCATCACGTTCTTTGCAATCCTTCCCAGAAATTCTTCTTCTTTGCACTCAGTTTTGATATGATCGCCACTGACATGTTGACAGTATCAATCAGTATGTACTCCAGCGAATGGCCTCCCTTTTTCTCGTACTTCAGTAGTTTCCAATTTATGAGAGTTTAAAGTTCTAAAATTAATAATTACTTCCAGTCGGTCCTACAATGAATAATTTGAATTTGAGGAGGTAAACAGCCCAACTAACTTCATTGTTTCAAAATAAGAATAGTAGTGATATTGTTTTGTTCGATTCAATTACGACGTAAAATATTTTTAAGACCTTATATGTGAAGTATTGATAGATTAGGTTCACTGAGTAATGATAGTTTTGAAGCTTCATCATAGCATAACTTCAATCTTATCAGAAGCGCTTGAGTAGAAACGAGCCAAATAAAAATCGCAATGAAGACCCAACGATGGCATACACTCTAAAATGAGTAGTAAAGAATATAAGTGTGCGAATATGTTCTAATCAGATTAACTAAGTTCCACCGACCAACATTGACAGCTTCATATTTCCTCTTCTCCTCAGCTGTAACAATGCTAAGGAGTTTTTGTTCCGCATTTTCAATATAATGCAATTTAATTGTTCAAATCAGAATACTGGAATGGAACATCGTGACAGAAATTAAGAAATTTGGTTGACGTTTTCGAAGTGCTTTACTTTGAGATAGTCAGTTGAAAATCCAAAAAGATTCCGCTCCAAATGAACAATCGAAACATGTTAGAAAAGAACGCATCTAGAACAAACGGCGGTAGTAGCATCAACGAAAATTCTGCCTCAGAAACTAGTTTATAATATTTTCAGCTATTTCTATTCCAAGATAAATTTTAGAAAATATGGATATACAATTCAAGCTGCTTCCAATATGAAATCAGAATAATTTTTCGCAAGAGCAAGAATATAAGTAAGTCAATTTTAATGAATTATCTGATAGTTCAATAATTCCGAAGAATTTCCAATTAGAAAGTTGTTTTCAAGATTAAATTTGGAATTCACGATATAATTGCATGTATTTTTCAGAACTCTTGAAGCTGTTCGCTGTAAATTTAATAAATATTATTCTTAATGTTACGGAAAAAGTAGCAAAACTCACAGGAGTGCTTTCAGTTTCACAGAACTTTGTCTGAATAATTTTTATGATTTTATTAGTTACTGTTGTAGCCATTGGATCCCCTATTTTTTGTATCCGTATTGACTCGTCATGCAAAAGAAACGATTTAACTGAACTTTCTGCTCTCGTTTCCTTGTTTTCACTTGTTTTGCGAATAGAAATTAATTATTCTATCCAAATGTAGAAATGAAGTGCAGTACGAAATAGAGTTTAGGACATGTCTATTGTGTATCAGTACTTCAGCACTGTATTGTGGCTACTGTCAAATTCTTGGAAAGTCAAATGGATTCTATCGCTGTTTCTAATTTTGAAACATTCTGCCCGGGGGCGAACATAGAATTTAACAAGCTTCCCAGAGTCAGATAGCTTATGGTTCCCTAATTAGTTTTCTATTCTGTTCGGATATAAGATGTCTGGGCACATTGGGACCGTAAAATTCGTAGTAATATTCATTCTTTTTAAAATAAAATTCGCTACTGCTTGTTGAGAACCTTTGCTTGGACTGTTTATTGACAGAAAAAATTAAGTCAGCCAGTAGAAGTTAGTTACTTCACAATCTTTTCTGAAATCAGAAACAAGCTGTTTTTCACCTTTCCAGTAGTATTCAGGAAAAAAGAAAGAACGCATTCACTTCCAAGAAAAGAATAAGTGAAGAAAATGAACATTTTCCGGCACTTGCATACAATGCTGCACGTTGTTGCATTCATTGCAACAACCTCACTTGCCATGGCCACGCGTAAGTACGACGCCGTGGTCGTACCTGGCGGTGGTCTTGATCATTCTACACGTCAGCCAGCGGCCTGGGTGATATCCCGTCTTGAATCTGCCCTTGAACTTGATAGTAATACCCGATTCTATATTGTTTTATCACGTGGCACTCCTCATCGAGCGCCGCCCAGAGATGGCGGGGATTATCCTGTGGACGAATCAGTTGCCAGCGCAAGGTATTTAATGGAGCATGGAGTTTCGTCATCGCGAATTATTCTGGATACATGGAGTCTCGATACGATTGGCAATGCGTACTTCGCTCGCACCTCAGTCATTGACCCATTGAGTTTGCGTTCAATGTGCGTCGTAACCAGCGCTTTTCATGCCCCGAGAACACGAGCAATTTTCGATTGGGTGTTCGGGCTTGACGTTTCTTCCCCACAGACTTTTAGAGTTGACTACAAGATATCGCCCGATACCGGCATGGCCGACGATGTCCTTACTGCACGACGAGAAAAAGAGGAGAAAAGCTTGATACGTTTGCGAGAACATACGATACCGCAAGTACAAACCATGCAGCAACTAGCGGAATTTATTCTTGTGAATCATGGTGCCTATAATGCTGAAGGATGCGCAAAAGAGCGAGAACCCAGTTGTTCAACTGCTGCATCATCGTACTAATCTTGACTGTGACAAGCTACTTCCTGCGTACACTGCCACCCGCAGTTTACTTGAGTGTGTAGTCTTACAATTTTGGAAACACACACCCGTGACTACTACAAAGGACAAAGACGAATACTTCGACATCCAGCAACCGTATCTTCGTTCTCGTGCTCCGCTAAGTTAAGCCATGAAATAGGTTGGTGTTAGGATCCGATTCGAGTCGGCTCGAAAATGAAGGAATATTCTATTCCCAACTTATCTAAGGTTATCGGGAAGCATCGTAGTTTCGTAAAAGAGGAGTTGTCTGTTAGCGGTTTCTCCAGGTTCTGTCACGTTCTGCACAACTTCCTTCGCCGCGGGGAACCGAAACGGATGCTTTCGCAGGTTCAAATAGAATCTCTCTGGGCTTGGGTCATTCAAAATGCCGGGATAGTTATCGACCAGCACGTACTTCACATTCGCCTTCTTGATGTTGACGAAAAAACCCCAGACACGTCCATATGCAGTATGTGCTAACACATCCCAAGCAAACACTAGGTCGACATCAGGCGGAAAACCAGCTCGCCACCATTTGTCCGTGGTGTAGGTGACATACGGTAGACCATTCAAAGACTTTCTCGTGGATGCATTCGGATTAGCACAGATATAGCGAAAGCCCCAAATCTCACGTGTAATTTTCACCAATACATCTCGCATCCAAGGCGACGTGCGACCACAGTCCGCGTCGTACAATGTGCGCACACGATATTTTCTGACAAACTTGTAGGTCATTCCACATAATCGTTGGTGTGGTTCACGGCAACGGATTTTGCCACCTTTTCTACTTTTCTGATGCCACTCCCAGAAATTCTCCCCGAGTCCAGGATGCGAGCGCAACTGAGCAGCCGCTTCCTTTTCAGCAGCAAGTTTCTCTGCAGGCGGTCGAATGTCATTAGGATCAGGTCGCACATCGAATTTAGGTTGACTGAAGGCAGCAGCGAGTCTCTCTGCAGGTGGTCCAATGTCATTAGGATCGGGTTGCGCATCGAGTTCAGGTTGACTGAAGGCGGCAGCGATCCGTTCCTTTTGACGTTTCAACGCATCTCTGTCGCGTGCGGCAGCCGCCTCTTCAATCGCACGGGCGCGAGCAGCAAGCTCGGCAAATCGATTATTTTGCTGTTCCTTCGCAGTTGTGGTCGTAGTAGTTGGTGATTGTGATGGTCGAGTTGATAGTTTCGAACGCTTTGGAATTGGCCCATGAAGCACGACAATTTCGTAAATGAGAAGACATACAAGTGCAGTCACAAGCAACAATTTGCCGCATGTCGAACTTGGTGACTGGTGCCGATGAGATTTATAATCATATTGATGCGGACGATGTCGACGTCGACGACGCGGTCGACGACGTCTATACTCGTACGTCTCGTCATCGGATAGCGAGGGTTGTGGTGCGCGGAAAAACATTGTCGAAGTAACGAAGGAGTGTAGGTGCGATGCGGTGTCACTGACGATGAAAATGAAAGCTACCACACCCTGGCACAGGGTGCGCACCTCTGCATGATGAGGTGAAGTTAGGTGCATAAGGAAATCGGCGTGTTGCAGGCAGAACGAGGAGCGAAATAATTAGCGTTGGCAATAGATAGACCGACACGAAATTCACCCATCGGTCGCTGCCATTGTCGGGTAATACTGAAGGGGCGCAGCAGAAAGAGGAAGTACGGTACAACAGGCAAATGGTAGGAAACGAGCTAAGCAGTTAAATCCGACAGTTTAAGCAAATCAAAAATTACTCGAAGCGAACCCAACAACGTTTGCATTCGCCTGCACAATCGCCACCACAGTCCACATCGTTCCCCAGCGCATGAGGTTGCTCACTTAGGCTCGCCTTCAGTGCTTCAGGTCTGTCTGCCAACACGGGAAAATTGTCACGAATGTATTGCAAGTTTTCTTCCATTCGCTCAATTGGCAATCGAACGACCTCAGGGAATTTCTTCACAGTCGCTGGAATAATGTCATCATCGAAGCCAACCACATCTTTCAAAAATGTAATACGCGATTGTACCACTTCTACACTAGGGGTTTCGTTTTGCACAGCATTCCTCCAATACTTGGATTTTCCCCAACCGAACGCGCGAGTTATCACCTTGTCCGCAGTTTTCGTTTCAAAGCCTAATTCATTCACCAACTCCGCGCGTACCGCCTCCCAACCCACCGCCTGTTCATCGGTCAACTCAATAACTTTCTTCTTCTTTTTCTCCTTTACGCTACAAACAATAGGTGACCGACGTCGACAAGTCGACGGTGCCGCACGTTCAGCACATGGGAATCGGATCGTAGATGCGGGTGCGAAAGCGAACATGCCAGTCACTCTCTCGCTGGCGACAGCGCACTAACGAAATTCCTCTTACCCAAAGAATGTGGATTACGCTATGATACGGGGCAATGTGAGGTGGGGATAATTGCGCCATGCTTACCCCCAGGATCCAGAAGGTAAAAACGCGATGATCAACTGTTTCCTACCGCTCATTCCTGGAGGTTGGGCGGTCACGACGTCACTCGACTAGGGGACCGTTTTACAATAGCTGCAACCTCGCTTGCCCTCTCTCCACACTATTGTGTTCCGATACTGTACTGTAGTGTGTACTGTACAACACTAAACCCCAAACATACAGCACGTTACCATCAAGTGGTTATAGTAATTACCTATTGTGATGGGGTCAGATTTTCGAATAGTTTCCGAAGATTTGAATTCCATATATCCCAACAAAAATCAAATTTTTAAATTAATTTTATGAGACACAGTGTCTATCAGTTTCAGATTTCGAGATTTAAGATTCAACGACGAATCTAAATCTGAATTAAAACCGTGAAATTGATCGGGAAGTTTAGATTTGTACAATACTGTACTCGTACCAATGTGAAGCAGTTTCCTGTTTACAATATTCCCTACCACCACCTGAGGACTCCCTAACAGTGGAAGAATACGTGCTACTGCACTGTATAGCCACCCTTCTGTCCCACGCCGACATTGAAGGCGAGAAAAGACTCACAGTTAAAGCCGACGAAATGAGACGAGCAAGAAAGGGGGCTGTCGAATAGTACACGATGGGAAGAGGGAGATGAAAATCCGAAAAAAAAACGGTACAACTATCGGACCAGCGATGATAGTTGAACACGTGTTTCGGTGGTGCGAAGAGAAGAATCAAAAAATGTAGGAAAAAAGTAACAAGCGGAGTAAGAGTTGAATAATTGACGCGTAGCGTTGCGAAAAAAATCGGATGCACATCGGCGGCACGTAATTGGCGCGTGGGCGGCAGGCTCAGGTCATGCCACACTGTAGTGAAGCGCGCAAGAGATATATCTGAGTGCGCTATTCGCACGCGCCGTGGAAGCCATAGTAGAGCGCAGGAACCAACGCCGAACCGAACCATATCCCAGCCATCAGCCTCCACCAACGCCAACTCACCACCTGTGAGCTCGCTTCTTCTTGCTGGTGGTGCCACAGCGTAGTACTACTTCGCTTTTCGCCTGCGCTGAAACGAACACGCCAACCAACAGCCTACAACAACCAACCAACCAACTCGCGTCCTGCTCTGCGTTGCCGGTGCCCCTGTACCGCCGCCACCACCTTTCCACTGCGGCGTCGGTATGCCTGTTGAAGCTGCCGACATTTTCAACAACAACAGTCAAAACACTGCCTCGTCTGCAACCCCCACGACCTCGTCTTCTTCACCCTCGAATTTGTCGCCCTGTGCTGCGTTTCTGCGCGCGCTCAACGTAAGTTCACCACAACAATTTCGGATAACTCCCCAAATTCCTACTAACACGCCCTCTTCCGTTTCACCCCCACACAGACCGCACTCCTGACTCTGCCGTTTATTCGCTTTTTGCGAGCTATATTCACGGGTAACACCGGTCTAGGCCCAGCGATGTTGTCATCCGCACAAAACACGACTGAGAAAGATGTTGTAGACACTACCATGACGCCGTCCGAGGACATGAACACCAGTGTGATGACTACTCGGAATTCGCGTTCGAAGACCAACTCGTCACTTACACTTGCCCATCTACCAGACGAGATCATTTCGATGTGCTACGCTCAACTGCCAGTGAAAGACCTCGTAGCGTTAGAAATGGTATCACGTCGCATGCACACGCTAGTTAGGTCGGACAACGTGTGCTGGTCACGTTGCTCGCTAGAGCGCTGGGGAGACCGCATCTCAACCGCCTTTCTGAATGCAGCAGCAACGCACGCAGGAGGTTGGAAATCACTGTATGCACAAAAGCATCCCTGTGAGATGGCACACATCCCATGGGACGTCCCGTGTGCTGCGGAAACTGAAGCCATGCTAGAGCTCATCAAGGGATTTCCACGAACAATTACGTCAATGAAGGTGGCCCCGGAGACGGGTTCCCCACGTGCAATTTCCGCACTGGAAATGGCAGTCCCACGCAGCCTATCCGTTGTACTTCTCATCGACGGTTCATCCTCAGTGACGGAAGAAGATTTCAAAGCAATGAAAGAATTTGCTAGTTCGCTAGCTGCCTCACTCGCCGCCACTCACGATGATGCAGCATTGGCATTGGTCCAATTTAATCAGCATCCGAAAGTTGAAGCACCGCTAACACCCGTCGCACGCGGAAGCCTACGCCACGCGATAGCAGCCTTGGATCAAATGATGGGAAGTACGGACATATCGGCTCCGATTCGACGAGCAAGGGAGATGTTATCGGAGGAAGCCCGAGAAACGGAGAAAGTGATAATTCTGATGACTGATGGACAAACTCATGTGGACGAACTGCAGGAGAGTGAGAAGGAAGCTCGCACGGCGAACCGTGAAGTGGGCGCGCGTGTGTTTACACTGGGTGTGGGCCGCGATGTGGACGTGGCGGGATTGAGCAGAGTGGCCACCGGAAAAGCGGAAATCGCCGCAGATGCGACGGCAGAGAAACTGGCGCAAGGTTGCTACTTCGCACTGAGATGCTTGAGAGTGTAGGAAGACGAGGTCGATGTACATTACGTTGTGTACAGTGTACGATATTGACGAGTGTGCGAACGCAGTAGACACCTCGATGTGCTTTAGACGAAATAATATGTACGCTTAGATGTGAGATGTTCAGTGGTAAACCACGCCACATTCGCCCCAGTTTGTGTTACTGATGCTTCTTGCCCATAAAGATCCAACTGCCATGGTCGATTCTACGCGCCGTCGCTAGCAGCAGTCAACTCGGCGCGCCGCTTTGAGGACCGAAACCAGATTTTGCCTCGCTAGACAGCGGTTGAACTGGCGTGTCGATCTCGCCGAAGCTCGGCCTCGCCCAATCAAATCCTGCACGAGCCGCGGATGTGCACTACTGCAACTCGCAAGTGCGTTTCGACTCGTGCTTGGTCCCTCTTCCTCCATCAATTCGCTGCCAGGTACTCGCTTTCGCAACCTTCCGCTTCGACCTTACATCTCTCACTTTGGCTGATGCTGGACTATCCTCACCCGTGCCGATACACTTGTCGACTGAAACGCGATGGGAATCATTGGTTTCGAACCGAGTCCACGCACGCAAATCTTAATTAATGTAGTTGGAATAGAAAGGAGTCGATTGTTGTAAACTATAATGTTGGCTACTGCACTGTACCGCTGTACTGTTACAGTAAACATGCTGTTGTTCAGCACCGGCAGCACACGCCCACCCCAATAGAATGGTATGCTTTGAAAGTCGTGCTGTACATGCCAACACAATCGCACGGTATTTATCGAATCTGTCGTCACCCAATTACTACATCTCGTCTATTTCGTACAGTATCCACAACGCGCAAGTTTCCTACACCTTCACTGCCGCTGAGTTTATTTCTCTGTGTCCGTCCATCCACTCACAAAACACACTGCGTACTTGTTAACATTACGAAAATGCCAGAATATCGCGTGTAACCGTGTAGCCGTCTTGCCATCCACCTCAAACTCTGTATCTACTTTCTCTGTATTGTTGTGTGCTTGATGTGCCTCGTTCTGTTACATTTTTACGACTTGCACTCCCTCCGTTCCTTGCACCCTCGTGCTGTGCAGACCTTATTGTACATGCAAATTCGCGGTCGCTGCGGTTCCCGCTCCTCATGAAAGCCACCACCGAACCCACCAGTGCCAAACCCACCGCCACCGCTGCTGCCGCCAAATCCTCCGAATCCGCCGCCACCACCACCGCCGAAGAAGCTACGGAACATTTCGGGGTCGATATTCATATTGAACGAGTCACCGCCTCCACTGTGGAAATGGAAACCACCACCACCAAATCCGCCGCCGCCGCCACCGCCGCCTTCGCCTAGACCCGCCTCCCCGAACTGGTCGTACTTCCGTCGTTTGTCGGGGTCGCTCAGAACCTCATACGCGCGCGAAATTTTCTTAAACTTGGCCTCCACCTTTTTGTCGCCCGGATGCTTGTCGGGATGCCAGTTTCGCGCTTGCCGATAGTACTCCTTCTTTATCGTTCGCTTCGTCGCGTCTCTTGGCACGCCCAGTGTTTCGTACAAGTCCTCCTCGCCAAGCACGCACCAAACCACCACCGCACACACCACCGCTACCGTTGTCACTCGTCGCATCTGGCTTTGTTGACCTCGCTCGGCGCGCGCGCGTACTGCACTTCTGAGGCCAACGTGGAAATACCGACGACTAAGGGCTTTGACGAATTGTGACGTGGTCGCGTGCTGGTTGTATACGCACTCGTGATTGAATCAGCAATCATTATTTCGCATCCAATCAAAAATAGTTGAATATTGACTGACAATTATGAATGCTTGGAATACTACCGGAAACTTGATGTTTCCTTTCTTCTTTATCTGAATTTATTGTTTTGTTCGTCAAAAGATCTGCCTGTTGTCGAAACTGAATATTCGATTTGAGCCACGCTTTGAGTTGCTGCTAAAGAATGCTGAGGAAGGTCATATAACGAAGTACGGTACTGCCAACTAGAAGAAATAAAAATATTTGTACTATACGAAAACAATAGTGAAAAATATCACAACACATGTTTTCACCAAATCTGAGAGCCAGATGATCCAAAAAATATCCAATAGTTCACAACAAACGACCTCAGAAGCGCTGAAATAACTGAAAGCCAAGTCTGCCGATTCCAAAGGGACAGAAGACTACTGATTTTATTGCATAATTTATTTTATGTTATAAATGTATCTTCAACTTTTCCACATAAAAGGTTCGGCCCCTAATAAAATATCCATGATTACAGTCAAAAAAGAAGAAATGCTCGGTTTCTGCTGAATTTTGGGACTCCGGAACAAGACGTTGTCTCAACAAATGCAATACTACATTCTTCACGATTTAAACTCATAAACTAACATAGTCTTCAACGGAATCCGACTGGACTGCTCATTCATGAAATAACCGATAGATCACTGGCCTCGTAAGAATTTGACAGGAACCTGAGAAGTTCACTAATTTCATTATATATCCAAACCTATTGTGCTCTAGTCCTGAAAATATCTGAGCAGAATTTCCGTGTATCATTTTATATGATGCTAGAATCGATTTATAATCTAATACATTTAGCGTTTTTTTCTGAACACCCTGTACAAGGATAATATACTGTAAATATTTTTCAAATAGATGTAAATGTCAGTATTATCAAAATTGTATAATATCGATCCAACTAACATAAGGATAATTAGAAGATATTGACCAAATTCGAATAGAAATAATTATACAACTTTGCTATCGAAGACTAAGGATTCGAAAGAAAATTTGATCAATATTGATATAGAAGCATTATACAAATGAACTGTTAAATATAAAGTAAGCATTTGAATTACTTACATCATGATTCAATTTATGCGAATGTAGGAACTTCCAATAACAAATTACAGATATTCACTTACTCAGTATGCCCATTGAAGCAGCTCGAAACTGTTCTAGTTAAAGCATATTCTATTTCGATTACTAATTTACAAATCTGAATTCAAACAATCAATAAAGGTCTTAATTTTCTCATGGTAGTGTCGGAGCAAAAGTCTTAAACAAGACTACCGAAACTTCACCTTGACAAAAACCCATTCTGCTTTTCTTAATTTTACAATAGAGAACTATCATCCCAATCAAGTAACAGTTTAACCAATTGAAAGCCGATACCATGGTACAATAGACCATCAACGAAAACTAATTGGACTTTTCGAATGACCACCTAGACTAAACGTAAAACAGTACTCTAGAAATATGTGAACCAGTAAATATTAATACAGGCTTGAATCAAGCCAAGAGGGAACTCATCAATCCTTGTATTTTTAGAATGACTTGGATAGAAGTGAATCATAGAAGGGCATGTACGTTGAGAGGCTCAGAAATATAGTTCGCAAACAACATATCCGATTCCGTGACTTATTTCATAACGATAATGGTGGTCTATGAAGCTATTTTCCAAATACGGGTTACATTCTATTAGATCAGCATAATTGTGCAAGATCATAGGTGAGGCCATTCGATTACTATGGTATTGATCAAGTATATGTTTTCTACGGGGCATAGAGGAAAATCAGTGCGTGCACCGTTGGAATAGATTCTTCTTGATTGAATATTATATTCCATCAACATAAGAAAATCTAGAATTATAGAAATATATAGCACTTCCAACATATTGAAACTTAAGCCAGGCAATCGATTATCTTGAGTTGATGCTTACTTTTAGTCCCACTTCCATTGACTCAATTATAAAAATATTGGCTGTATCTATCTGCTTTGAACAGGAGCATAAGAGATCTGAGCACCATAGAAGTCTTCTGCTGATAGCATGTAAGTGATTACTGATTAGTGATGAAGGAAAGATTACAAATAACATAGGTGGATCCTATTTTTACGAAATCCGAGACACATCGCCTTCGAAAATTTAACGATAAACTTTATTTCTTGCTTAATAAAGGTAAATACAATTAAATAAAAAACTTCACAAGTTTATGGGCATATTTGCCGTGCAATCTTCTATCTTTGAAAAGTTCAATAGCAAAGTGACTGGAAAAGAATTTCTGTATCTCAAATTAGCTTGAAATTCTGCTATTCTATTTCAAAATTTCTAAAGAGTTGGACAATCTGATTAAAGCTCATGTTTGCAGAGTTAAAAATTACTACAACCTCTATAAAACGGTTAAATAGTATGACGACTGCTGCAGGAATTCCAGAAAAAACAAACAATAAGAACTAGGAAACATCTAGCAATGGGTAGGACAATGCAAAGAATCTTACTATAGCAGAAATACCAATGAATTTACTTACTGCAAGCAGTTCGGTAATTTATACATCTATTGCTGCATCTAAATAGGAGGTTTGGTATGAAACACGGCTAAATATTTGCATGAACCTGTTCGAATTATGGCAGCCGAGCACTAGGGTGTCAGAAAAGTCTTTTGACATGCTAATAAATTTGCAATAATTATAAGAGCAAGAGTGAAATTTACATTGACAATGACGCGGATCCGAATTTACCAAATGATTAAATCCAGGCTCTGTTTTTTCATTGGAATCGGACAGAAAGTAAGAAAATGATTGCAGTAAATAGAGCTGATATTGCGCCGTACATAAAAAAACTCCTGTAGTATGAGTATCATTGTCGACATGACTTTCGCGCGTTCAAGAAGTTGAGAAGAAAACAATCTAGTAAATTCTAATTTTTAAAAGCTCAGTTCATTTACGAAAAAATTAAATTTGCAGAGTAAAATTAAGCTAACATAATTGACAGGAATGAATAAATCTGAAAGTTTTAAAGATAAATCAGAGAATTATGCTAAAACTCCCACCTCATATGATTTGTTACAGAACACGGACGTTGAATACCACCTGCAATACTTCTAGTTTTATCCGCTTGCTTCACTTAAACTTAGTTTTCAATTAGTAAAACAATACTGATCTACAAAATGTAGGAACCAATTTCATGGAATTATTTTTGAATTTTCTTTGGGTGCAACTAAGTAAGGCATCCTGGGTATGACATCAAAAGTTGCAACATGGTCTCGATACAGCATCAACCTGGGTATCTAGAACTCGAAGCTAATTAGAAGAATACACGAAAGAGTATCTAGAAGACAAAATCCCATTCGTTCACACGGGACGATAGCGTACCTATTTTGCAAATTGTGCTCTCTGCTCGACGATACAGAATCTGATTTTTCGGTTTGATCTCATCCACTCGTAGTGCTGTCCAAATCGCACTAGATCAACTTCATTATTGTGATACCATGACGGTGAAGAAAGGCCGCACTCCGTCAGGACTGGAGTTTCCGGTGCCGTACACGCCGGACTTGATCGAGACGCTGCTGAATCCGCAGCGATGGGGCCCCGCAGAGCTCATCGCGGGACTGTTGTGTCTACATGTGCCGTTTCACATTGTGTTCTTGGCTCGTTTCCTCCCGCTGTGGGTGTCCGTAGTCACGTTCCTGTTTTGGCGTGTCGCATATAACTTTGGTCTAGGTGTTCTACTGTATGCACAATCCGAAACACAGTTCTTGACCCGTATTGTAGCGAGTGCGACCCCCTCTACTCGTGCAATTTTCGACTTGATTGCGACACGATCACTGCCGTCCAAGTACTCTTGGAATTCTGCACCATCCGAGTTGAACGCGTGGTTGCTGTTTCGTGCGTTAGCGTTGGTTGTACTTGTCGCCGATGGCGCCACCTATGTATCATTGGGAGTTCGATGTTTTCAACGCCCTACCTCGTTGCCTTTGTTTTTCATCTTAAGCTGCATCGGCTTGGGACTGATATGGTTCTCGATGTGGGCGAAAAAGAGTGCACATGATGCACTGGGTGACTACGCCTGGCACTGGGGCGACTTCTTTTTCACTCAAAACAACAAGTTAGTAACGGACGGCGTTTTCGCTATGGCACCGCACCCCATGTATACCCTCGGGTATATCGCTTACTACGGCGTCGCATTGGTCACTCGTTCACACACCTTGCTTGCTGTCTCATTAGTCGCTCACGCAATGCAAATGGCTTTCCTGACGTTCGTGGAAGAGCCTCACATGCAGAAACTCTACGGTAAGCCCGGCGACGAAGTGGATGCGGTGGGAATGTCGCAGGCGATTAAGCAACAGTAAGAATAGTTACATTGTTTGAATGAACACAAATCGATTTTTTGAGGGTTAGAAATAGAAAAGAAGGGAGGGAGCCAAGTACGATAATGAAACAGCAAACCTCAAGATACAAGGTACGTCGGGGATGGAGACAGTTCCACAACACGTACACGCAAAACTGAGGATAACGGCACCGAACCAACCGACTGTAGAGGACAGTCCGGCAGCCAGTCAAATTGGTAGATTTCGCAGAGATCGAGGGGACACGCGGCCCGAAAACAGAAAACGATAGTTCTATTGGTTCGCCTTTTCATCCTCATCCTGAGTCTCTGGTAGTAGTGGTTGCGGTTCGGTGTTGGCAGGTTTCGCCTCGTTCTCCGCCATCTTCTTCTTCATCTCCATCCTCCTGACCAGTGTGTAGAACAGCGAACCCAATAAAACAATCGCAACAGACAGTCCACCCCAGAAGTTGATGGGGTTTCTGTACACGGCGAGTGCGATGACGGTTTGCGCGGCCGCCTTCGCAGTAGCGGACACGTTGTGAGTAAGAGGGGATGTATACTTGACTTGTGCGGCAGCGGCAAACGAAATCAGCACACCAAACACGCCGGACGTGGTCATCAGCACCCAAAACTGGAGGCGGTGAATGTTGGGGGAAGCGAAAATTTGTGCGGGTTCACCGGATAGGATGATAAGCGGTAGGAAGAGCACGACAGCGTTAAGGTTATTGTATAGGGTGAGTCGCCAGGGGTCATTGTTCACCAGGGGGAACTTCTTCTTCATGTAGATGGCGTTCATGGCAACGAAAAATGAAGACGTTACGCCGAATGTGACACCCTGCAACGACCAGCGAAGCTCCTGGTTGTTGCCAAGCAAGAAGCCGGAGACGACGAGCCCACAGCACGCGATGGCGGAAAGCGACGTTCGTTGCCCCAGTATGATGAAATCGAAAATTACATTGAACACGATGGTCAACGATCGAGCGACCTGGTAAAACGACACCTCCACATACTTCAAGCACAGATTGTTGAACACTATCATCGCCGTGAAGATGCAAGACAGCGGCACGATTTGGCGCACGATGTCGCGCTTCACCTCGAACTTGGGGATGTTGGCCGTGTTCAGCTCGCCCAGGAAGTAACACGCAATCACCGTGCACACGCACTGGTACCACGTGAGGAACAGCGGCGCGTCAAGGAGGTTCTCCTCAACCGACAGCAGCGTTATGTTGATGAACCCCATGCCGATCGATATCATCCAGTACCCCGCCACCGCCGTCGCTATCGCCGACATGGCGTGCTGATTCGCAGTGCGTGCCATCGCGACGTGACACAGTCGTTTCACTCCGCTGGCATGGTCCGGAGGTGGTGCGAATTCGAATGGTCTACAACTCGTGGATGACGTCGGTGCCGTCCGTTTCGAAGTGGATTCGTTCAGTGTTGGCAAACCTGTACACTGTGAAGTAAGTCAACCTTCGTGTCTCGCTGTCCTCAAACACCAGCACGTCATTTTATTCACCGGACAGCGCAGGGCGGTATACGCACTTTGATTTCGCAGGGTGCGGTATTAAAACTCCATCTCATTTATTTGCAGACCTACAACTGTACTATTTCTTAATATTTCCGTAATTTTTTTCTATGTTGCAGCAGTGGTTTCTACCAGAGCATGACAAAGTTACATTTGCCATGCACCTTTTTATTGAAATGTTTGCACAATTTCGTGGAACGAATTGGCTAATCTTGTTTTTTTGGAACAGCACGATTAAGACAGTCTATCTCTTACATAAACTAAATTGGACAATACTCTGATATCAAAGCTATTGCAAAGACTTTAGTGCAGTGTAAATAGCGCATCTACGAACCTGGAACAAAAGAAATCATAATTTCACGGAGCATGGCAAATGTTACATATTCATGCTTTGGTCTGGAACGTCCCATACGTGTAAATTATATGTTCAAGTAAAACAAAAAATAACGTGCATCAGAGTGATACAAGTTTTTTGGTTGGCCTTTCGGGCCTTATCTAACGCTGTGCAACACGAACAGGGAGGCCTCCGAGCGAAAAATTAAGAAAAAGGTTACGAAAACGTCGCCGAAGAAGCCCTTTCCATGGACAATTTTCTTGCCAACGTGATGCTTGCACGTCGAACCTTTCGATCAGATGGTGAAATTTCGGACTCCATTGAGGTCAGGTCGTAGGCTTTCTCTTGGAGTAAACTCACTAATCTTGACAACGGATCCCAAATCTTCTCTCACTGATACTCCTCAACGTTTTGTCACCGATCAAGCTCGCCGTCCTCTTTCTCTAGAAATGATCACTTTTACTCCTACTCAATCAATCCACCCCGCACAGACCATTCTCTTGCACATGTGAGTGAGTCCCAATCTGTCATCAGTCACCGAATTTCATCTTCTACAGTCCTAGTGCCACTCTCACCACGATTAATGATGACTCCCCAAACGTGGTCAAATACCGTTCAACCGTGCCATTCGCCCCACAACTTGATACATCTGATCTGGAGCATCGCGTGCGACGTCATGCTCAATGCCACCATATTGTGGACTACTGTACGGTATTTATTTTATTGTAATTCAGGTTTCGTATACTTGCACTTTCGCACTATTCTATTTTACGAACAGCCAATAGACATCCCGAAGGATACACACACCTTGTCTAGTAATAGTGACAAGGTTTTACACGTTCCTACCTTCGGTTGGTGATAATAAAATAGTACTGTTTTTGTCGAATAAATCTTTTACTGTTGTTTAATCAACTGTACTTGAAATTGCAGTTATACCTTTAAAATTTTGTACTTAAGTGAATTTTTATGCAAATAACTTCATAATAAATCAACAGGCTTTATTTCATAGCACTTCACGCCACAAACTCAACGCGCCGAACAATACGAATTTCCGGTAGCTTTAACACCATCCAACCTTCTCTCAGCTGTAAAACGTAAAGAAGCATGAAACATAATCGAGACAATTTTTAATCAAATTCTATTACGGTAGAACAGAAGTATCGCCTTTTAAGATGC
>JAAUYH010057668.1_pt1 | contig 22793 bp, 19 predicted proteins | sample 7278061 | NCBI WGS metagenome assembly JAAUYH01 (sample SAMN14350203, study PRJNA611818) | marine sediment metagenome | isolation source: surface marine sediment (0.6m) | place: French Polynesia: Moorea | collected 2018-08 | reverse complement strand
GTTTTATACGACGGTAGTATCGTAGCTGAGAAGTATGCTCCAGGTTTTGATGCAGATACACCCCTTATTGGTTGGTCGATGACTAAAAGTGTTACTGGTGCTTTGGTAGGAATTTTAGTTAAAGAAGGCAAACTATCCTTACAAGACACCAATTTAATACCTCAATGGTCGGGCGATCGCCGAAAAGATATTACTCTTAAACAACTGTTACAAATGAATAGTGGACTAGAATTTACAGAACAGTGTGAAGATCCTTTCGCCGACTGTCCACAGATGCTTTTTAGTAGCAAGAATATGACAGCCTATAGTGTAGATAAGCCTTTAATTAAAGAACCAGGGAGCGATTGGGATTACGCTAGCGGTACAACAAATATTATTGCGGGGATTATTCGTGATGCGGTGGGAGGTACAGACTTAGATTATTTAACCTTTCCTCGTCGTGCTTTGTTCGATCGCCTGGGAATGTCTACTGCAATTATAGAAACAGATACAGTAGGCAATTTTGTTGGTTCATCTTATATGTATGCTAGTGCCAGAGATTGGGCGCGTTTTGGTCTTTTCTATCTACAAGATGGAGTTTGGGAAAATGAACGCATTTTACCTGAAGGGTGGGTGGAGTTTAGTCGAACATCTGCAACCGTAGCTAACGGAAGATACGGAGCGCATTTCTGGTTAATGAAAAACTATCCTAAACAAAAACCTTTACCTGAAGACCTTTTTCTGGCGGATGGCTATCAAGGTCAATCGGTAATTATTATTCCTTCCAGGAAATTAGTTTTAGTCCGTCTGGGTAAAGATGGATGGAAAAAAAGAGAGTCTATTGAGCAACTTTTAGAAGCTATTCCTAAGCCGATTTGATCGAACATTGAACATTGAACATTGAACATTTTGGATTCAAGCCTAGTTCCTTGCCGAAGGATAAATGCTAAATGCTAAATGGTGTTTTTTGTTAGCAGACTAGTGCTTTGTCAAAATTGATTTGAGGGATAAATCTCGATCGATATCTCCCTCTCTCTTGGTCAGCATTCCCTTGCGGATTACAAATTCCGCGGGGTCTGACCGCTGCCTCCCCTGCTTCCTCCGCTCCCCCTGCTTGCCTCAACCCATCAATTCAAAATTGACCGAGAGGGATGGCGAGGTCTCCTCGCCATATCCAATCGAGGTGTTGACAGACTACTAGACACTACCCTCAACACACAATTGAATCATGTATGCTACTATCCCCGTCCAGCCAGTCTGATGGGATGCCCCTAAACCAGCACCGTTATCACCGTGAAAATACTCGTGGAAATAAATATAATCTTTCCAGTGGGGGTCATTTTGAAATTTTTCTATATCGCCAAATACGGGTCTTTTACCTGTCTCATTTCGCAAGAAAATATCGATCATTCGTTGAGATAGTTCGACAATAATTTCCTGGAGATTTTGGTAATTACCCGAACCTGTAGGAAATTCAACCTGAAAATCATCTCCGAGATATTCATAAAAGTTTTGCAATGCTTCTAACAACAGATAGTTAATGGGAAACCAAATTGGGCCCCGCCAGTTAGAGTTACCGCCAAACATGCCTGAATTTGATTCTGCTGGTTCGTAGTCCACTCGATATTCATTGCCATCGACTGGCAAGACAAAAGGATTATTTTGATGATATTTAGAAACCGATCGAATGCCATAGGGACTTAAAAACTCGGCTTCATCCAGCATATAAGAGAGAAGTCTTTGTAATTTATTGGGTTTACCGTCGTTTCTAGGAGTGGCATAACATAAAGCCAATAATCTTTTTGCTCCCATTCCCTCTGTCAACATACAGGCAACATTCTTTTTTAGATCGGGACGATTGTTAATAAACCAATGCAAACGTTTCTTAAATCCTGGTAATTTCTCAATCGTTTCTGGTTTGATAATATTAACTCCCAATAAAGGAATTAAACCAACCAGCGATCGCACTTTTAACGGGTAACGTTGCTCATCGGGAAAGTTGATTACATCGTAATAAAAACCGTCCTCTTCATGCCAAAGGGAAATATCCCCAATTCGATTCATCGCATCGGCAATATAAAGGAAGTGTTCAAAAAACTTACTAGCAGTATCTTCGTAGGGTGGACGATTAACTGCTAATTCTAGAGCAATCTGGAGCATCCCCAAACAGTACATTCCCATCCAACTAGTAGCATCTGCCTGTTCTAACTTTCCTCCAGTGGGAAGTTCACTAGATCGATCAAACAAAGCAATGTTGTCTAAACCTAAAAAACCGCCTTCAAAAATATTTTTACCTTCAGCATCTTCACGGTTAACCCACCAGGTAAAGTTGAGTAAGAGTTTTTGAAAAATACGCTCTAAAAAGTCCTGATCCTTGCGTCCCCAAAACTTTTGTTCTAGCTGATAAATTTGCCAAGCTGCCCAAGCCTGTACGGGAGGATTAACATCGCTAAAAGACCATTCATAAGCTGGTATTTGCCCGTTAGGGTGCATATACCACTCTCTAGTTAGGCGAGAAAGCTGGAGTTTGGCAAAGTCGGGGTCGATGATGGCTAAGGGAATTAGATGAAAAGCTAAATCCCAAGCAGCATACCAGGGATATTCCCACTTATCGGGCATGGAGATAACATCATCGTTAAATAAATGCCTCCATTCTGAATTTCTGGCATTTTTGCGAGATTCTGGGGGAGGAACATTGTTGGGGTCGCCCTGTAACCAATCTTCAATTACATAATAGTAAAACTGTTTGCTCCATAACATCCCGGCAAAAGCCTGTCGCTGTATGTTACGCTTGTCTTCTGACATTTGGTGGGGATTTATCCAATCATAAAACTCATCCGCTTCTTGTTTTCTTTGCTGAAAGATGTTGTCAAAATCTTGAAAAGGATTTGGTAATGAATCAGAATTAGACAATCTTAATTCGATACTGCGACTTTCTCTTGGGGGAATAGATAGTTGGTAGTGAGGTGCAAATTTAGTTCCTATATTGTTAGGGTTTACCGCATCCTTATTGTGGTTGACAACATAATTATTAATCCCATCTTTGACATAAGGTGATGAGTTTGGTTGTCCGAATAATAGTTCTGTGTTGGTTTCGTTTTCTGTAAACAGTAGGGGTAAACCGTTTTTTGCCTCTGCTGGATGACGGCAATACAACCATCTTTTTCCCAAACTGAAACTACCTGCTTCAATAACGCTGTAATTATTATTGCGATCGTAAACTTTTAACTGAGGTTTTTGGGCATCTTTGAACCAAGACCAAGTATTGCGAAACCAGAGAGTAGGCAAAATATGTAGAGGTTTTTCTTCTTCACTGCGATTGTGTGCAGTAATTTTAATTAAAATATCTTCGTCGGTGTTTTTAGAGTATTCAATAAATATGTCAAAATACTTATCTTCGTCAAAAATTCCTGTATCTAATAATTCATATTCCGGTTCATTTTTACCACGTCTTTGGTTTTCTTGAACTAAGTCGGCATAAGGATATTCATTCTGGGGATACTTATATAAATACTTCATGTAAGAGTGAGTGGGAGTATTATCGAGATAAAAGTAATACTCTTTGACATCTTCCCCATGATTACCTTGAGAACCAGTTAACCCGAACATCTTTTCTTTGATAATTGGGTCTTGTTCGTTCCAAAAAGCTAGAGCAAAACAAAGATACTGGTGATTGTCGCAGATCCCTGCAATACCATCTTCTCCCCAACGATAGGCACGAGATAAAGAATCTTGATGGGAAAAATAATCCCAAGCCGTACCATTTTCGCTATAGTCTTCTCTAACTGTTCCCCACTGTCTTTCACTGACATAAGGACCCCAACGAGTCCAATAGGCTTTGCGTTCTCTGTTTTCTTCTAGTCTTTTGGCTTCTGCGATCATAATAGATGTAAACATGAGCGGGATTATTACAAAAGGCTTCGACTAAGAGATCAGCAGCGCGATCGAAGTCTTTTGGCATTAATTCTACTGTGTTTAGTTCTCTGTTGGTGCTCTCATAATCTAATTGTTAGTTTTGAATTACTAACACTAAAACAATGAAGCCAAGATACTAAAGATATTCAAACTAAATTTACCTGCTTGTCTTGTCTAATCTTGCCAAGTTTGTCAATTATTGCTTTAGGAATTTTGTATACATATTTTTTTTGTGGAATAGTCAAAGATTATTTCAATTTCAATTTGTAGTGATTTTTAGAAGCTATCCCTGAGCCGATTTGATAATATTTTGACTTTTTTGGTTTTAGAGGTTGACATACTAATTTTATTCTTGATATATTAATTACGTATCGTAACGCTAATAAAAAAATAGCCTGATTTATGTCAGATGAATACTTATCATCTTATAAATTACTTGACGTAACGCAAAAAAAATTAGATGTAATTATGAACATTAAAAAGTCAGTTTCTCAAACCTTTGCTATCGGTGGCGAGCTAGTAGTTAACCGTCTAGGTTACGGTGCAATGAGACTTTCAGGACAACCTGGTAATTTCGGTGCATATCCCGACTGGGAAGGTGGAAAACAGCTTTTACGTCGTGCAGTGGAATTAGGCGTAAACTTTATTGATACCGCCGAAGCCTATGGTGCGGGATTTAATGAAGAGCTAATTGCTGATGCTTTGCATCCATATCCAGAAGATTTAGTTATTGCTACCAAAGGAGGCATCAATAAACCAGCACCAGATAAAATACTAGCCGACGCTTCCCCAGAATTTCTGAGAAAAGGTGTAGAAGGAAGTTTACAACGGCTCAAATTAGAACAAATTGACCTCTATCAACTACATCGTCCCGATCCTAAAGTTCCCTTTGCCGAATCAATTAATGCTTTAGCACAACTAAAACAAGAAGGGAAAATTCGTCACATTGGTATCTCTAACGTCACTTTAGAACAGATTGAGGAAGCAAGAAGTATTGTTGAGATAGCTTCAGTGCAAAATCGCTTTAGTTTCAATAACCGAACTAATCAAGATATTTTAGATTACTGTACTAAAAATAATATTGCTTTTATTCCCTACGGTTCACTAGGCGCACATCCCTTAAAACGTGGCGCACCTTTAGCCAATACTGAGGGAATATTGGCAGATATAGCTCAGAAAAAAGGCGAGGGGCTGTCCCCCGAATCGAATCGCTCCGCTTGTACGCCCCGTGTAGAACCCAATCAAATAGCTTTAGCCTGGTTACTGCACTATGCACCGAATACTATCTTGATTCCTGGGACTACAACAATTGCTCACTTAGAAGAAAATATCGCTGTTAGCTCAATTCAGCTAACTTCAGAAGAGATGGATACGCTTAATCAATTTCAAGATGTCTAGATACTTTAAATATATATTGGAGATAAAAATGAAATTTGCCCCTCATATTGGATTAAGTTCGCCAGAAGACTTAATGTTTCCTAGCCATGCAGGAAGCGATCCCATAGACCAAATTAAATTCATTGCTGATCAAGGATTTTCAGGTATTGAAGATAATTTTCTCAAATTACGTCCGATCGAAGTTCAAGAGAAAATTGGTAAGGAATTAGCCCAACATAACTTGCAAATGGGTTGCTTTGTTAATAACTTAATCTTCGATCGCCCTACATTTGTTAGTGATTCGACTAAAGCCAGAGAGATTTTACTGCAACAACTTCGTGAAACTATAGAAGTAGCCAAACGAGTCAATGGAAAATACGTAACTACACTTTCTGGTGTTTTAGACCCAAGTTTGGAAAAAGATTATCAGACAGCAAATATGATTGAAAACCTGAAATATTGTGCTGAATTAGCAGAATCAGCAGGAATAATTTTGGGGATAGAAGCGATTACAGGTAAATGGTGGCAAGGAACTTTTGTAACTACGGTTCCCCATGCTTATCTAATTGTTAAAGCAGTTAATAGTCCAGCAGTTAAATTAATTTTTGATACCTTTCAAGCACAGATGGAAACTGGAAATATTATCGCCAATATCGATCGCGTTTGGGATGAGATTGCTCTTTTTCAGATTGCGGATGCACCCCATCGAACTGAGCCAACTAGCGGTGAAATGAATTATATCAATATTCTGAAGCATATCAAGTCTAAAGGATATACAGGATTAATTGAAATGGAGCATTCTATTTCACAACCAGGTAAAGCTGGAGAACAAAAAGTATTAGAAATATACCAAAACTTCAACAATATCAACTAATTTAGAGAGAGTGATCGCTTGAGATTGAGTTTTTTTTAATCAAATAATTTACTTATCGCATCGTAAAAGTAAAAAATATGAATACGATCATACAAGACCGAGATAAAATCCGCGAGCTAACAGAACAATGGAGAAGCCTTTGGAGTCCTCAAGATAAAGCCTTTACAGGAAAAGGTTTTGAAGACATCTTTGCCACAGGAGAAAACGAAATTTTAGTCTTTGACAATTTCGATAACGGCGTAGTGGTATTGCATAGCCTCGAAGAATATCTTGATACTTGGATACCTGTAATGAAGAACTTTAGCTACTGGGAAATTCAGCTAGAAAATAACCTGAAAATCTCGATCGATGGAAATTTAGCAGTAACTACTTTTTCTTTTACTGGTGGTGGAAAGACCAAAGATGGAAAAGAAGTAAAAGCGAGACAGTACGGCACTCATACTTGGAAACGTCTTAATGGTGATTGGCGATTAATACACGAACATTTAACTTCTGGGTAGAGTTTGCTAAAAAATTGTTCTGATACCAATTCTTGAAACTAGCTAGATAGTAGAATGTATTTTGATCTTTTGTAGCGCATCTCTTAGTTTGCATTTATTTTCTTCTAATTCTGCCTGCTTTGCACGGTATACTTTGCCCTCAAGCAGTTGCTTAGACGTAATGTCGTGGTAATCGTGCATAGGAATAAGATGTAAGTGTGCGTGGGGAACATCAAAACCAGCAACTAACATCCCTACTTTTACTGGTTGAAATGCTAATTTCTGAGCTTTTGCTATCCTTTTTGCTAATTTCATGATGTCTGTAAGTACATGAGTGGGTAAGTTAAAAAAATCTGGCTCATGTTCTTTAGGCACAATAAGTACGTGACCTGGACGAATGGGATTAATATCTAAAAAGGCAACGGAATAATCACTACTCTTAATCATAGTAGTATTACTTTGAATTATTTGGCAAAATGGACAATTATCCATGATCAGTATTTGGTCAGCAGTTAAAAGTTAAAAATCAAAAGCAGTGTGATAACTTTCTAGGTTTCTTCGATCGCTCAATAGGTATTTAGAGGAAATAACCTAATGTTAGACATTAAAACAGAAACTATACAAGCTGAACAGAAAATCCGTTCCTACATTCGAGAGACACCATTAGATTATTCTTTAGCTTTATCTGAGAGTAGTAACTGTCGAGTCTTTTTTAAGCTAGAAAACCTCCAGTTAACAAGTTCATTTAAAGTTCGAGGAGCAATAAATAAGTTATTATCCCTGACACCAGAACAAAGGAAACAGGGAGTTGTCACTGCTTCATCGGGAAACCACGGCACAGCTATTGCCTACGGATTAAGTAAGCTCAAAATTCCTGGAATAATTTTTGTCCCTGAAAATGCTTCGATAACTAAGATCAAGGCGATCGCTAGATTTGGTGGTAAAGTCCATTTACACGGCAAAGATGCCGTCATAACCGAAAACTATGCTCGAACTTATGCAGAACAAAACAATCAAGTTTATATTTCTCCTTACAACGATCTTCAAGTTGTTGGCGGACAGGGTACAATCGCGATCGAACTTACTCGTCAGCTAGAACAAATTGATGCTGTGTTTGTTCCTGTTGGTGGTGGTGGCTTAATTTCAGGCATTGCTGGATATCTTAAGTCTGTCTTACCTAATGTGAGAGTAATTGGCTGTTCGCCAGAAAATTCTCCTGTGATGGTGGAATCTGTTCAAGCGAACCGAATTATCGAACGAGAATCCTTACCTACCTTATCCGATGGAACAGCGGGTGGAGTTGAACCAGAAGCTATAACCTTTGATTTTTGCCGTTCTCTGGTGGATGAATTTGTTTTGTTATCAGAAGCAGAGATTGCTTCAGCGATGCAATTATTTATCAAGACTCATCATCAACTTCTTGAAGGTTCGGCAGGATTAGCGATCGCTGCTTGGTTGAAAACTCAAGCAAAGTATTGTAATCAGAATATTGTCATTATCATTTGCGGAGCAAATATTAGCCTAGAAACTTTAAAAACGATTCTGTAAAGAGAAATAAAGCTAAAATCTTGAGTCTTTTCTCATTGTTATATCTACAGTTTATTTCAGGAAAAGAGTTGATGAAATTACCAGCGTTTAAGTTAGAAAGATTCTTTGCTAAGTACGAATTCAAAGCACCCTATCTACTTTGTTCTTCTGATTGTGAAGCAATGACGATCGAAGAATTGTTAAGTCTAGAATCAGGTACAGCATCTAAATTCAATCAAACATGGTTGGGTTATACAGAAACTCAAGGAAATCCCGAATTAAGGCAAGTAATCACTGGTAGTTATCAAAAAATTGGGATTGAAGATATTCTGGTTCATGCCAGTGCAGAGGAAGCAATTTTTATTTTTATGAATATTGCTCTTAAATCTGGAGATCACTTGATTGTGCATTTTCCTGGCTATCAGTCTCATATCTCTATTGCTCGATCGATTGATTGGCTGCAAAGTCAGTGAGTGGATGAGTTATGAAGCAGATAATTGGGATTTAGACTTAGATTGGCTACGAGAAGCAATTCAGCCTAATACAAAAGCGATCGTCATTAATTGTCCTCATAATCCTACAGGCTATGTGATGAGTCGAGCTAAATTAGAAGAATTGATTGCTATTTGTAGAAAACATAATCTGATTTTGTTCTCTGATGAAGTTTATCGCTTTTTAGAATACTGTGAAAAAGATACCCTACCCGCAGCCTGTGATTTGTATGAAAATGCAGTTTCTTTGGGGGCAATGTCCAAAACTTACGGTTTAGCTGGACTAAGAATTGGCTGGATTGCTACTCAAAATAAAGAAATTTACCAGGCAATGGCAAAGTTTAAAGACTTTACTTCTATTTGTAATAGTGCGCCTAGCGAATTTTTAGCAACCTTGGCACTTCGTCAGGGAGATAAAATTTATTCAGCGCAACCGAGGAATTATTGCTGCAAATCTTGAAATATGCGATCGCTTTTTCTCAGATCATATTGAGATTTTTCATTGGAAACCACCCCAAGGAGGATCGACAGCATTTCCAAGCCTTAAACAAGGGATAGATGTTGAAGAATTTTGTATTAAATTAGTAGATCAGCAGGGTGTTTTGCTGTTACCTAGTACTTATTTCGATTACGGCAAACAAAACTTTCGGATTGGATTAGGGCGTAAGAATTTGCCAGAGTGTCTTGAAAAACTAGATACTTTTTTGAATAGTCTTGGCTAACAATTGCCATTCCATTAGTATTGATTCGGGAATTTTAAGAGATAAATCGTGATTGCCATTAAGAATAGTAGATAGCTTGAGAGAGCCTTTTTCTGGAAGTAGGGGCAATATATTGGTTACATCAAATTCCCCTACATTTGGTGCAAAAGATGAAACCGTATTGATATCTGCTACATTTAATACCTCCCCTTTGGCTGTAATAATTTCTAAAGGCTGAGGATGAATAAATTCAGCCATTCCTGGAAATCCGACTAGTCTCAAATGATATTTTTTCACTACATTAGATTGATATTCAGGAAAAAGAACGACTTGCCATGTCATTCCCTGTTTATCTGAAAGAGAACTATGAGCATGATAATGAAGTTCTCCTGAATTTTCGTAGTGCTGTCTCAAAACTGCTGCTGCTGGTGGACAATCTACTACTGAACTACAACAGAAAAATATAGAGAATCCAATAAGTAAAATGAACCGATGTATTTGATATCTATTCATCCTTGTATGCTAATTAATTAAGCTAACCTTGATCGAGTTGATCACGATTCATGATATCGCTAGACTATCTATCATTATCCCTGTTTGATACAGGACAATAATTAAAACTTAAACTAAAAATAGATGCAAGATATTCCTGACTATATTACCCACTACTACGAAGAAGGAAATATTCGGCTCAAAAACATTTGCAATTACGATGATGTTGAAGCACAAACAATATTAACGGGTCTATTTGAATCTGGAAAAAGAATTTGGTTACATCCTGGGTATCTTGAAGAACGGCGTGAAGTTGAAGCATGGCTCTATAACGATTTTGTCAAAAAAGGAAAAAAACCATATCTTCAGCATCCTCTTTATTTTGTTCTGGGAGAACATGATGATTTGTTTCAAAAAGGTGGTTTTTTTTCTTCAGCTAACCCGACCAAATTAAAAATTCCTTTATCTCTCTTTGACAGTGATATGATTTCATTTACATATCCAGACAGTATGCCTAGTTTTAATATTCCTCGGAGAGAAAGGGGTAAACCTTATTTAAAACCATTTCACGGTCAAGTTTTTACTCAAGATGAGATAACTAAAGTTATTCAAACCTATGGATTGCCAGGGAATAGATGGAAAGTGGAAGATGTATGGCGTTATGATCGCTTCATTGAGGCACAAGTATGGGATGCTCGTCCAATCGAAAAATTTCTACAATGACTTAGATAGATCGATCGAACAAAGCCTGACAAGACACGTTCTCACCAAAATTTACATATGTCTAATCAAAACTTCCTTAGTTGCTTCTGCTGTTTTTTGCCAACTAAACTTTTGTGCTTGTTGAAGACTAAGCTTGCTTAAACGCGATCGCAAGTTGGAATCATTAGCAATAGCACTCATCCCCTCAGCAATTTCTGCTACTTGGTAAGGATCGATTAAAATAGCAGCATCTCCTGTAATTTCTGGTAAAGAAGAGAGATTAGAAGTAATAACTGGTGTACCACAAGCCATAGTTTCTAAAACAGGTAAACCAAAACCTTCCCAAAGAGTAGGAAAAACTAAAGCGATCGCGCCATTAATAATTATAGGTAGTCGATCGTAGGGAACATAGTTAAGAAATTTAACCCGATCTTCAATACCTAATTCTTGTGCTTGTTGTTTTAGCTTAGGAGTAAAACGCTGATCTGCCGATCCTGCAATCCAAAATTGATAATCTTGACTATGAGGAATAGAAGCAAAAGCAGCTAGCGATCGATGAATATTTTTATAAGGATCGTGACGACCAATATAAAGAAAATAAGGATTGTTATTTAATTTATCTTCTCTTTTTTTTTCCAGATAACGAAAGTTTACTGCATCGTAAGCGAGCAAAATAGGAGTTATTCTTTGCTCAGAAATACCGTAAAAATTAGTGATATCTTGAGCAGTTGCTTGAGAATTACAGACAATATGTTCTGCACCTTTAAGAACTGAAGGAACAAGATAACGGAAATAGTTAGTTAAAGGAGATAATGAGCGCGAAAATCTTAGGGGAATAAGATCGTGACACATTACCACATAGCGACATCTGCTAGATAAGGGTGCTTCTGGTATAGGAGAAAATAACAAAGAACTTTTGAGTTCTTGATATATTTTAGGCAGCTTAAATTGAGTCCACAAAAGACGATCTAAATGACCTTTTGTCCCTTGGGCTGGAGTTAAATGATCGGGAATTAAATAGCAATTAAAACCTTCTCTTTTCTTGCTTACTAATAATGTGGGTTCAAGAGATTTTAGATAAGGAATAAGATTAGCTGCATAGGTGCTAATACCTGTAGGTTCAGCTAAAAGAAAAGATAGATTAATAATAATTTGGTCGAGGGTTATTTTTTTTATTTTACTTTTTACCTGTTAATGTTCAATTTTTGATTTTTACTTAACCTCATCAGCAAAATCTTGCCAACGTTTAAAGTGGAAAGGTCCAGCGATCGAACCCCAGACTAGTTCATCTGTTTGGGGGTCTCTCCCTCGATCGTAACTAATTAATTTTTCTCCATCAATTTCAAAACTATTATCTAAATAAGTTGTTTTTCCGTTTCGTTCCACAATACAAGATTTTCCTGGCTTAATCTGACCATGAAAACTTGTTCCAGTCCATTTTACTGTCATATCACAACCAGGCATTTTTTCGAGGAGATCGGGAGTAAAATTTTGTAACATATCTAAGTCTCTGGAAGCTCCCCAAAACTTTTCTGCTTCTTTAACTTTGTAATTTTCTAGTTCAATTCCATCATCAACCAACTTCAATTCTAAAACTCGCAAGCGATAAGGTTGCTTCAACATAAAATCGTATGCTTGTTCTAAAAAAAGACTCACTCCTCCTAAAAAGTTTTCAGGGAGAGGACGCATACACACACGAATATGAGCAAAAAATGGTGGATTTTCAAAGGCTTGTTCTTGATTACTAAAATCTGCTGCCATCCAACGAGCCAAGGTGACGATATCCTGAGAATGAGTCATTGATATTTTTTCCTTTAACTTCCAAAGTCTGAAAGCCTTATTTTCTCATAATAACCAGGGCATAAATCAAAAATCTTGGTTGTTTTAGCTATTAGCTTTAACCCACATTCCGTAGGTTCAATCTATATATAGTGTTGTTGAAATTTCTTTTCTCTACATATAATGTATAGTTCAAATTAACTACGCTATTTATAGCCACAACCAAAATAGTTCTGCACTACAGGTAGGGGTGCGGAATGTGGGCTTTAATTGTTTTTTTTTTCTGAATAATAAACTGATTAGCATAAAGAGCTTTAGGCATTGTACTCCATTGATCCTGAACTGAGGATAAAAACTGCTCTATGCCCAACCGAGGATTTTTATCCTGACTACGGCGGTTATTATGATCGTAGTCATTAAAGATAATTAAACCGTCACCTTTAGCTAAAGTCCACGCTAAACTAGCATTCTTTTGAGCGCGAGTAGTCAGTTTACATTTATCTTGCAGTATTACCACATCAAAGGTGTCAGCTTCTAGAGAATTAGCTAGCTTGTGAATATTTCCTGTTAGTTGTGTTACTTTTTCTGCTGCTTTGGTTTTAGCTAGATTGGTATCTAGTTGCTCACTATTGCTCTCTTGGATGTAAGTTAATTTGGCTGAAGGATGAGTCAATATCTTATCAAGTAACCAGCAAACACTCATATCTTGTTCATCACCAAGTAGTAAAATATGGGTCTGGGGCCGATTAATTAGAGGTTGGAAGCAAGATTCCCAAGTAGCAATACGATAACTAAAGTTATCGCGAGCAAAAGAATAGTCATTAGTTTGGCATTCTTGCCAGCCTTTTAAAGCGCAGGCTTTCTGAAGACTAGCAGCAGCTTCAACTAGTTGTCCTTTTTGCCGTAAAGCATTACTTAAATGAGTGTACACCCAAGGATATTCTTGAACAAGATTAATAATAGCGTGACAAGTAGCGATCGCCTCGTCAAATCTTTTGAGTTGAATAAAAGTTCTGACTAAATCGCGGTACGCTGAAGCAAAATCGGATTGTAGCTTAATCGCTTGTCTAAAAGCTATGATGGCATCTTCGTAGCGTTTTTGTTTCAGGTAAATAGTTCCTAACTTATGATGTGCTTTGGCATAAGTGGGGTCTTGCTCAAGTATTTTCTGATAAATAGCGATCGATTGGTCTAACTTACCTTTTTGCAGCCAAATTTCCCCTAAATGGCATTCTACTTCTAATAAACTACCATTGCTACGCTCTTGCGCCCTTTGATAACAAGTAATAGCCTTGTCTAGCTGACCATGAGCTTGGAGAAATCTGCCTAAGCGATGATAGCCATGAGCATTAATGAGATTGGGACTTAAATTAGCTGCTTCATACCAGTATTCTATTTCAGTTTCTTTCTCTCCGAGATGACCATAGACTTGTGCTAAGAAGGAGTAAACTTTGGCAGATTTTGGTTGATATTGCAGTCCATTTTTTAAAGAGGCGATCGCCTTTTTCCAGTTTTGCTGACCAATGTGTAGTTGTCCTAAATAAGAATATATTTCTCCTTTATTCGGCTCACTATCTGAAGCTAAAGAATGCCATTGGACAGCTTCATTAAATCTTCCCATTCCTTGTAAAATATTACCTAAATCATGACAGGCTTGCTGCAATTTTTCTAATTTTTCTTCTGGATTATTTAGAGCCTGTTCACAATCATAAATCGCTTGGATAAGATAATTAGAATTAACCATCAAAGTATGAGCAAATTAATTTCTTAATTGACCTGAAAACAATAAATTATTTGATTATTAGTATAATAACAATTTAATTATTTAAACCAGCAACTTTTAAAATTTTCTGTAGAGAGTCAAGATTGACCAATATATCTTCTGTTAAAGAATTTTGATACATTAAATTTTTTAGAGGGTAACAATCAAAACTTTCTCCCAAGGAATAATAATGTTGTAGTTGTAACTGTTGGCTTAAGATCCAATAATCTGTCCTAACATAATTAGGAGAAAATAATTCTACTACTACTGCACCTGGACTACAAAAAACTAGATTAGTCAAACTAGAACCGTGAGGAGAAATAATTGCTTCTGCTCTAGCAAACAAGGATACTTGTTCTAAAACCGATAATTCTTCCAGTAAAACTGGTTGAAAGCCAAGTTGACTGACAACATCAATCACCTGTTCTTCATTAATTACTATTCTACCTCTTGCTTGCGATCGACTAATATATATCCGTTTGGGAAATTTAGCTTGTTGACCCTTAATTGCAGACAAAAAAGTCTTGCGTAAAAAAGTAATGGTTGATTTAGGTACCCAGTCTAAATATCCTGGAAAAGAAGGAACAATTAATTCTTCTGCTTGAATATAACTGTAGTGGTCGCTGATTTTTATTTTGCTGGCAGGAATACCCAAAAAATCAAGAGTTTCTTTTTGAAAATTGCGATCGATATTATTAACTACAAACCAATCTATTTTTTCCCAATCTATGCCACTACGGCGGAGTATATCTAGACGAGGTAAGATATCAATCATCCAGTGGTAGTATACATGACCAGCTAATCCCGATAAAACAACTACTTTTCCAGCAATTTTTTCTAGGGGAGGTAAAGTTTCTAGCGTAAATATAGTGTGGTTATTTTTTTCTTGTTCAGGACAGCCAGGAAGATACCAAGGATAATAGCGAGAAAGGTCGCCTAAAATGTAGTTATCAGGAGTAATAATGGCAATAGCATTACAAATTAACCAAGAGTTTTTTTGTGGTGCAATCCAAGCTCTTCCTGCTGAAATTTTAACCACAAAGGGGGAAGGAGAATCGATGGGTGGGGATTGAGAAAATGAGCATTGATAGGCTTGTTTCCCTATTTGCACTGGTTCAAAATAGCTAATTAACTTGCTCATACAAGCAGAACAATTAACCCCACCGCACTTGTTCTTGAATTTAGAAGCAGAAGCAGAAATGAATTCAGACTGTTTATGTCGAAGCAACTCTGGCTCTATTGGCTTGCGGGAGCTAGGAATTGATGTCATTTCTACTAATGACCAATCAATGTGGAAATAGTCAAAGTCTTCTAATTCTGAATCTCTTACCCAATCGATAGTACGATAGTATATACTTTTCGGCAATGTACGTAATTTTTCATCGGAGAGCAAAAAATTAGGCAGTTGTTCCCAGTTATGTTCTGAACCTTCTTCTTCTATTTGGTGCTGCCAAGCAGTCTCGTAGTAATCAATAGCTTGTTCGAGTTGCTGTTGTTGTTCGAGCACTTTTCCTAGCTGAAAACAGATTTTAGTATGATGTGGTTGCAGAGCCAAGCCCATCTGATAAATAATTATTGCTGCATCGAACTTCCTTTGTTTTGCCAAACAATTGCCCAGACGCAAGTATAGTTCCACTTCATCTGGTTTAATTTGCAAGGCTTTTTGATAATAAACTTGTGCTTGTTTGATCCCTCCATAGGCAAATAGAATATCTCCCCAATACAAATGAGTTTGCCAAAAATGAGTTAAGATTTGTGAGTAATTTAGTTTGTTGCGTATAGCATTTAAAAATTTAGCACAGGAGATTTGAGCTTGTTCAAGTAAGCCTTCTGGCTGTAGTAATTTTGCCTTTTGACAGTAAGCTTCCACAAAATCAGGCTGAAGAGTAATCGCCGAGTGAAAATAATCGATAGTTAGTTCTAAATTATTGTGCATAAATAAGGCTTCTGCACAATGACTATAAGCCCGAATATTATTTGGTTCTAGTTTGATCACTTGTTGGAAGCAATCGATGGCTGCGGGATAATTTCTTTGCTGTTGCCACAATTTTCCCAAATTATAATGAGCTAGAGCCATATTTGGTTCTAGAAAAATAGCATTTTCAAATCTGGCTAATGCTTCTTCTGGCTGTTGATTAAGCCATAGTAATTGACCAAGATTATTGTGTAGAACTGCCCAAGTTGGGTCAAATTTTAGTCCTTCTTGATAAATTTCGATCGCAGCAGCAAACTTTTCTTGTTTGACCAGAGTGCTACCTAAGTTACTATAAGCTCTGGTATTATGGGGTTGAAGCTTAAGAACTTGACGATAGTTGGCGATCGCTTTTTCCAGTTCTCCTCGTTGATCGTATAGTACTCCTAAATTAAAGTATGCTGCCACATAATCTGACTGAAGAGCAATAGTTTTTTTGTAGCTCCTAATTGCTTCTTCCCAATCTTCTAGCTGATGAAGGATAACAGCTAAATTGTATTGTAGATCTGTCCAGTCAGGTTTGAGAGCCAAAGCTTGCTGATAATGCTTAGCTGCTTTGGCTAACTTTTGCTGTCTACTATACAATAATCCTATTTCTGCATGTATATCTGGTCGCTTATTGTCATTAACTAGTAGTGTTTGGTAAATACTTATTGCTTCTTGGGGATTTCCTAGACCAACTAAAGCTTTCCCCCAAAAATGATAAACTTCTATACGCTTAGGATCGTCATCTATGGCTTGCTTACAGATGGCTACAACTTTACCCCACTGTCTTTTAGCTAGATAGGACTTGATGGTTTCAGTGGCAGTTTCACCTCTCATAAGATCGATCGTAACCCGAACTAACTCAACTATTGGTTGTCTTTAGATTAACCTAAGATCTAAAAATTTAGTGCAATAAACCCACGGTTTGAGCCGTGGGTCAAGCCTAAATTCCAAATTAAGAATATCTTTATGGAACTAAGTTCCGATAATGTACAACAATACAACGCCAATTTATTGTGTAATTTTGTAAAACAATTTAAATTGGCTGATAAGAGCAGGAGTGTTATTTAAAAGCCATAATGGAGTGCAATTAATGCTCTCCTAAAACAATCCCATTAATATAACCCTCATCTATTTCAAGCCAGTTAGATTAAAATCTGACTAGAAAAGTTCATAATCTTCGTCACCTTCAGAATTGAGAATATTGATATCGAGGTTTTTGTCAAGCTGAATGACTTCTTGACCATTTACAGAGACTCTACCAGTAGTACTATCGTAAGAGACATCAGCATCCTCACCGATTCCTCTAAGGATAATTACATCTTCAATGCTGCCGTCAGGTTCTTGAGTAAAGTCAGTGATTTTGTCGATTTCTCCTCTAAATAAATCATCAGAGAAGAATTCAAATATGTCTTCGCCGTCACCGCCAGTGAGGTCGTCCACTCCAGTGCCACCTCTAATAACATCTGAACCAGCACCACCAATGATTATGTCACTACCTTCGTCACCGGAGAGGATATCATCCCCTGCACCACCAATAATTATGTCATCTAGTAGACCACCTTCAATAACATCGGTTTGACTACCACCAATAATGGTATCGCTACCACCTACGGGCGGATCATCAAAACCACTTTCACCAACAATAAAAAGGTTAGCTTGGTCATCTTGCCCGATAATTCTCAAACCACCATTTTCATCTTGTACCTCGAAAAGCGGTTCAGTACTATCTGTAAGAATACTAGACATTAAATTTTCCCTCTTGATTTTACTTGAATTTGACCTATCATTTAATGAAAACATTAAATTACTTAATTAAAGCAACAATATTTGGAAATAGCAATAATTAAATCAAGTTTTTTGAGCTTTTGTATACTACCTTACAAATCAAACTTTCTTTATGTTAGAAAAACCCTTGTCTCATTTCAAGTATGTAAAGTTTGTATTCTAGCTTCATCTAAACTTCATAATTGATTTAAGCTCTACTTAAATCTAGTTAGTAAGGTAACATCTAATTGAAAAATGGTCTGTTTAAATACATTTTTTGTCAAAAACACTAATTTAAATTATTTGATAATTATGAAAATAAATACATATATTAACTACAAATAGTATCTTTCTTAAATCTAATTTAAGCGCAAATTAAGATAGAAATATGTTTTTTATCTTATCAAGATTAAAAAAACAAAATACTTATTCAACTAAGAGTTTTCACTGAGACATCATATTTTTTGTGTCGAACAATACTAAAAATTACTTTAAATATTTCCTACAAAAAAGATAAATTCAGTTACTATTCAGGCTAATGTCTGAGCAGAACCAATAACAGCAAATTGATAGCCAATACTAAACTACAATCAATGAAAATAAAGCATATTATTTCAGGTATTTCTCCTCTCGCTTTTGTCTTAGGATGGAATTGCATAACCATCAATTCAGTTGATGCAGCTACTTTAAATTTCACCTATACTCTTGAATCTACTGAAACCATATCTGGTAGTTTCGATGGAGATATTGCTGCTGACGGTAATGAAGTAGAAAATCTCCGTAATTTCACGGCAGTGTACTCAGGTAATCCCAGTATTACCTTTGATACTTTGCAGGTAGGTGATTTTTTCACTATAGACCTTTCCGAGTTTCAGTTATATGGAACGTCAAGCTCTTTGCCAGGAGCTAAGTTTCTTGCTGTTAGAGGAGACAATGGTGTAGAAGATATTAGTGTGTTTGTTCCAGCAACAGCTAATTCTCAACTAATTAACGATTCTGACACCGTTATTGTTAATGATAGATTGAGTGTGACTACAGTAGATATAGAAACTACTTCTGAACCTGGAATAACATTGGTACTAACGCTCTTAGGTGGTTTTGCTGGTTGGCAGAAACTAAACAAAAAACAAGTATCCTCCTAAAGGAGGGTGATAAATTGTTCAATATACGGTTAAGATAGTTGCCGATAGAGGAGATGTAGATAAACTACATCTCTTTCTGTTGTTAAATTTTCATCAATATCGAGATACCGAATTATGGTAGGTACTGCTGCTCAACCAACAATAAGCGTGATTATTCCTACTTATAACTGCGATCGATATATTGCGCAAGCGATCGATAGCGTTTTAGCCCAAAAAGACTGTGAGTATGAGATAATTATCATCGATGATGGCTCTACAGATCAGACTAGAAATGTATTAAAGCCTTACAATCACCTTATCCGTTACATTCTCCAGAAAAATCAGGGAGTAGCAGCAGCAAGAAATCGAGGCATCACTGAAGCAGAAGGAGAATTAATTGCTTTTCTCGATGCAGATGATTATTTTCTACCTAGTAAATTAGCTGCCCAAGCAAGCATTTTTGCCAAACGACCAAATTTGGGTATAGTCCATAGCGGTTGGGAAAGAGTAAGCTCCCAGGGAAAAAAGCTCTTAGAAGTTCGTCCCTGGGAAAAATCTCCTCAACTTCATTTGGAAGATTGGCTACGCTGGAGACCAGTACTTCCTAGTGCGATGATGTTTCGTCGCGAATGGCTTGAGTATGTAGGCGGTTTCGATTCCCGATTTCCTCCTGCAGAAGATACAGAATTAGTTTTAAGATTAGCTCTTAAAGGTTGCCAATCTGCTTGGCTAAAACAAATCACGGTATGTTATAGACAGCATGAGCAGAGTGCTATGCACAAGGGTTTACCCCAGGCTCGCTCTTTAACAGCAGTGATTGATGATTTTTTTGAGCAACCCAACCTACCAGCAAAGATTCGCCTCATGGAACATTCTGTTCGCTATCTCACTTTTGTCTGGATTGCTTGGTATTTGCACTATACTAAACATCCAACTGAAATGGTGGAGTATCTAAAACAAGCTTGGTACTACACTCCTCTATCTCCATTAGAAACAGTAATTAATTGGAGCGAATGTTTTGCTGAGTTTTCCCATAATTGGGGTGTTAAGTTCAATGCGAATCAGTTAGCTAAATCTCAGGAATGGCAATCTCTAGTTCAGTGGGTAATCAAAGCCACAAACAAAAGTGATTTGATATAGTGGTTAGCACTCTAGTTCAATACAACAGATTAGCTTGATGTCTTAAATAAGAAAAACCACCTATGACTATTGCTCGTACAATTTGCCTTGGATTTCTTGCTGTTATTGCAGTAGGAACTTTACTATTACTTATGCCTTTTGCTACTAGCACTGGTAGCTGGAATAATCCCATTGTTGCTTTATTCACTTCTACCTCTGCCGTCTGCGTTACAGGATTAGTGGTGGTTGATACAGGGAGTTATTTTTCTTTTTGGGGAGAGTTAATTATTCTCTTATTGATTCAGATAGGAGGATTTGGTTATATGATGACCACTACCTTTCTGATGTTGTTACTAGGGCGCAAATTCGATCTTAGTCAAAAATTTGCCATTAAAGAATCTTTCGATCGACCTTTTTTACAAGGAAGTACCAATTTAGTCCGCTCAATTATGGCTACTACGTTGGTATTTGAGCTTATTGGTGTTATTTTAATGCTCAATGTTTTTTCCTCTAAGCATGGCGTAACTAGAGGATTATGGTTATCGATTTTTCATAGTATCAGTGCTTGGAATAATGCAGGATTTAGCCTTTTTTCTGATAGCTTGGTTGGATATAAATCATCTTGGATTATCAATTTAGTTATACCGGGATTAGTTATTTTCGGAGGTATTGGTTATCAAGTAATTATCGAAATGTACTTGTGGTTAGTGAATATTTTCAAAAGAAAACCAGAAAGATTTTGTTTTTCTCTAAATTTCAAGGTGGTTACCAGTACTACTTTAATTTTGTTATTAGTAGGTACTGTGGCATTTTTCTTAACAGAATTACATAATCCTGCAACTCTTCAAGGATTAAGTTTAGAAGATAAATTTTTGGCTGCTTGGTTTCAATCTATGACTACCAGAACTGCTGGTTTTAATAGTATTGATTTGGGCAAAATGACTACTGCTGGTTTATTCATTACTATGGGATTTATGTTTATCGGTGCTAGTCCTAGTGGCACTGGTGGCGGGATCAAAACGACAACTTTAAGAATTTTATTTAACTGCACTAAATCTGCTTTGGAAGGAAAAAATCAAGTTGTTTTATATCAAAGAGAAGTTGCCACCCCTCTAATTTTAAAAGCAGTTGCTGTTGTTTTTGGTACAGCTACTTCTATTGTCATTACTACTATTTTGATTACTTTATTCGATCCTGATTTTGATTTTATTCAAATTTTGTTTGAAGTTATTTCTGCTTTTGCTACTGTAGGTCTATCTACAGGTATAACCGCTAGTTTCTCAACAATGTCTAAACTCATTTTAGTTTTTGCCATGTATACTGGTAGAGTTAGCATTTTAATAATTATTGCTGCAATTATTGGTGAGCCTCGTCCGACTACGCTCCAATACCCAGAGGAGAATTTACTAGTGGGCTAACTTAAATAGCTTAGTTAAGATAATAGTAAAAAATAGTCACAAATGTTAATAGCAATCCATGTATTTTCAAAGTTAGTGAGGTGAAGAGTGGAGCTAAAATCTCTCAAATTTTTGACCAACCTGCGTCGAGAAAATCGTCAATTTGCGGTTATTGGTTTAGGTCGTTTTGGTAGAGCAGTTTGTGGTTCTCTTCACAAGTTAGGATATGAAGTACTTGGTACAGATATAGATGAAAAGTTAGTTACTCAGGCCTTGAGTCAAAGACTAGCTTCTCATGCTATCCAACTAGATTCTACAGAGCCAGAAGCACTTAAAGAAGCTGGCATTTATGAAATGGATACAGTGATTGTTGCCATTGGCAATTATTTACAAGAAAGCATTATTACTACCCTGAATGTAAAAGAAGCAGGAGTAGAATATGTTGTAGCAAAAGCTTCTTCAGAAATTCATGGCAAACTCTTGAGACGAGTGGGTGCAGATCATGTTGTTTTCCCTGAACATGAAGCAGGCTGCGCTTTAGCAGAAACCATTACTAAACCTGGTATATTAGAGCGTTTTGAACTAGATCCAGAGAACAGTATTGTTGAAGTCTTAGTCCCAGAAGACTTTCATCATAAAACTTTAGCAGAATTAGAACTACGGAACAGTTATGGTGTTAGTGTATTAGCTCTAGGAGATGGAGAAAAATTTTCTATTAATCCAGATCCACGACAGAAGTTGAGTAAAGGATTAGTTATGGTAGTGATTGGTTGCAATAAAGATATTCAGCGTCTGCCAATCTGAAATATAGCGAAATAGCCTAAAAATAGTCAAAAAAAAGGGTAGAATAAGGAATCTACCCCCTAACTTTAAGTCAAATTAAGAAGTCGATTTTCAGCTTACTACCTATAAGAATAATTAGAGTACAACAAAGCTCTAATTATTCTTATTAACGTAGACAAGAGGGTTTTGAAAATCAACTATCTTGTGTTAAGAATAACATGGTATGGGAAATTAATGTAATCTAAAATACAAAGTAGTCGAGAATTATCTTAATTTGTAAACTTATCGGTACTTAAACAATTTTGATAATCAAAATAAGGTAAAGTGCTCTTACCGACTGACTTGAGCATTATCATTACTTCGCCTGAGTTCTAGAATCTAATATAAGTTTTAGTTTCTAGTTGCTTATATCAATTCTCAAAAACGCTCTGCTGATGATCGACTACGCGAATCTAATTTAGGAGAGTAAGCTTAAACGCACCCAAATAACATAAAATTAAGATAGCAACATCAGATAAAAATAAGAAATGCCAGCTAAAGGTTATTTATCATTATCCCAAAAGGAAAAATT
>JAAUYH010050577.1_pt1 | contig 22803 bp, 20 predicted proteins | sample 7278061 | NCBI WGS metagenome assembly JAAUYH01 (sample SAMN14350203, study PRJNA611818) | marine sediment metagenome | isolation source: surface marine sediment (0.6m) | place: French Polynesia: Moorea | collected 2018-08 | reverse complement strand
CGAGAGAATTAAACCAGTGATAGCTAAATTCAAACGTATTCAGGCAATAAAAATATCCTACAATAGAGAAGCATTATTGACTACTTCACAGCTTTTCGTCAGCTAACTAAGTAAAATGAGATCAACATTACTGTACTTCACCCCGATTTCATGCTGTCACTAGTTAAAAAATAATGGATGGATTTCGTCAATAGTGAAGCAATCTGCCATAATAATTTACAAATTACATTCAGATAAGGATGAGAAGGAAAAATAATTTAGGATTTTCAATTTGTGTACTGATCCTTTCCGAAAAAGAACAAATTTCAAAAATGAAAAGTAGCGCAATTCATTCAGTCTATACTTTCCGAGTCCCAAGCTGCAATTAAATTTAATGGAATTGGTTTTTTTCTCATGCTATATGCAGTATATAGAATATTATTTGAACGGGCCTGTTTTGTTGTTCCGTTATTAACAGGCCCGTAAATGAAAGAATATACGGCCCGAATTGCAGAACTGAGTCCATGAATTAGTATTTAATGAGTTACTGTACACAATATTCGTAAATTCGATTATCTTCATTCCGCTAAAATCCATTCAAATAACTTGTATGTGGGCTTTTCCAAAAAATGACCTGCTGTCCCAACCTTAAGCAATTATGTGATAAGTTCACTTTTACTAAGTGCAAAAAATCAATGTGGTTAATGGCAGATCTTTCGAAGAACTAGACAATCAAATTTCTGTGACTGCTTGCAACAAGAGTATATTCAAAATGGTACTGAACATAATTTCTTTCTACCCGCAGGATCTTATACTTATTTATGACAATTCATGGCTATAGAAATTCAAAGGAAAATAAAATTTTCAAAAACGAGTCCATAATTCTTCGAATCTTCTTTGATACAATTCTTGGTCTTCCTAAAATAGGTCATCGAGACAATAAACGTTTTCGGGCAAGCTAGAACAAGAAAATAACAAAGAGTCAAGAAAATGCGTTGAAAAAGATGCCTGAACAAAATTGAACATTTTTTAAAGTTGCCAGATTTTAATACGAAAACTTCAGAGACTTCATAAAATAGTACTTTAATTTCTATTACATTTCGAAGTTTTTCGAAAATTGGAAAAAATTTGCCGAATATCCCGAGTAGAATTGTCTCTTTTTCCAACTTCTCTGCTTTAACTGAAATCCTTTCTAATTGGTTAATATTACATTCTTTTACAGAATTATAATTGATTTGATGGCGTTGAACTTTGAAAACCATTGAGATACAGCCAATTTTAATCGATCAGCGAATTTAGAGTCAGAAAGGATTTTGTAACTTGCTCATTGCAAAAATTGTTCTTTTTCTTGTATCAATAAACAAGTATTCTTGATATTTAGGTCTAAATAGATATCGACTTCATGAAATGTTGTAAGAAATGGAAAAATATGCAGGTTTATGCCATAGGCCGGTGGAAGGATTTGTTGATTATACTAAAGCTAGGCACTAGTTCGCTAAGAACAAACGTTGTCTTCCAAATTTTTTCATATTTAAAAGGTAAATGTCATGTTAATGCAGTCTTAGCTTCATAACGAGAATTGAGGTTGGAAACGTTGAAAATGAAGATTAATTCAATTTTGAAGCCGATCTCTTCTTCTGTAGTATTGAAAAATTAAATGGTGTTGAAGTCGATTCAGAACACAAAATCAAAGAAATTAGTCTTTGCTAAGACAGGACAGAATTGAAGTATGCGGCGTTTTGGTCGAGAAAATTTGGAGTGAGTATCGAAGTGTGTGGAAAACGAAATTTAGTTGCAACTGTATTCCAGAAGGAATGATGAGTGATCTTTTTGTTATTGTATTATTTTTTATTTATTTAGACATGTAGCGTAATTTAAGTTGGATAAATTTGGATCTAAATCATCCGTTACCAATTCGGGTGATTCGACAACCACCTGGTCTATGGCATTAACATCACAGGTCACACCAACCGATGGGTTCACCTTGCATGATGTTCAACAGCACTCGCAGCAACCCGAAGTGGCGGAGGCTGAGAACAAACCGTACAATTCCTACCATGTCTCTTCGCTACTGCATGTGGTGAACGATGCATTGAAGTATCACTCGCAATTGTTGACCGATTTCGAGCTTTCCGTTGCGCAAACCATCACTAAATCTCTTTCTGGTGGCGCCGTGTACCTATTTGCTCGGCTCTTCCGCCGCAAACACGACCAGTGGCATCCAATGAAATCACTGGAACAAGATTACAAAGCTCTTCTGCCTGAAAACTCCGACATCGAAGGGTGCATCGATGAGCTACTGTCCCACCACTTCCTCCTTTCCACAACTGTAGGTGAAAAGGTGCATGAAACCGCGCTTGTCCTTCTTCCTACTCTCTCATTGGATAAACTCAAGAGCGTTTGGAAAATGGTCCCGTCTGCCACTATAAGACAAAGTAAACGTACTATCGTGAATGAGGTAGCAGACCTACTCAGCAAGCATTTAGAGCGCGAAAATCGATCTACCACCGATTCAAGCAAATCCGGTAGAGAACCCAATTCAAAGAAGAGGAAAGTGTTCCGTCAATCCACCTTGACTAGTATTCCTCCCGCAACTCGGGTAGCGAAGGCTATTACGAAGACGGTCGGTCCTGCCGTTCGCTTAACCGAGCAAGTTACTTCCGCACTGGATAGGTTGAACTTCTTGGTATTGCTTGACGAAGATGCACATACTTCACCGAATTTCATTCTGTCTTTCACAAATCGACTTCGTTTCCCAGAGTATGAGTGTATTCGTGAAACTCCTGTTTTTCCGTCGAAAGAGGCCTTAGCCTCGTTTGAAGCTGCTCGATGCTTGGAAAGGACGTTAGAAGAAGCAATCTATAATCGTAGCGTACGAAAGGCTAACGGGTTGTCTGAAGCGGATTGGCCTCTTGCCGTTGAAATAGGTAATCTGGCAGACAAGTATGTTCGTGACTATCTGGGCTTAAGTCCTGCAATTAACAACTCCAACTTACTTGAAGAGTCAAAACTTGACCACGAATGTCCTGCACAAGACAAAGAGGAGCTTTCTTCTCAGCTGTCCCACCCATTTCTGAAGCGCTATACTTCGCATTGGGTTTATTGTAGGGTATTGTGGCACTCAATTTCCGCGGTTGAACGTATGGAGGAATATGAAGTTGCTGTCGAACGACTCAAACTTCTGCATACTCTGCCATTGTCTGCAAAGCGCAGAGGTAAAGTGTTAGAACGTTTGACTATCGACTTATCCAAGCACCTTAAACGCCCTAGAGAGGCACTCGACATAACTTTGGCTGCGCTCGATGAGAGCGCTAAGGAAACAGCGCCTTTGCGTGTTGGAGATAGTCAAGCTTTAGCGAATCGAGCACTAAAGCTTCATTACCAACTCAACATTGGTGAAGAAGTCGCTCGTGCTGGGATGAAAGAGAGGTTAAAAGCTAAACGAATAGAGAAAGCGAAAAAATCGGTGGCATTAGCTGCGAAACCTATTCAGTTGTACGTTTTGAATAAGGATTTCCCTACCACGGAATTTATTCGAACTCCAATTTCTACCGATCCTCCCAAAAAACGATTGAAGACATGGCTGACTCCCGAATCGAGTTCTGATTCCATCAAAACGTCGAGTCGTGTCTGGTTCGCCTCGTTGAATGACGAAAACATTCAAGTTACTGTCGAGGAACTAGCTCTTGAGTATTATGCGTCTCAGGGATGGGACGGTAGACATTCCGAAGGCGGCGCATTTGCTCTTCTGTTCGCTCTAGTTCTCTGGAATCAGTTGTTCGAGAAAGTTCCCGATGTGTTTGTGTCGCCGTATCAAGATCGACCACTCGATTTGTATACCGACGCATTTTACAAGAGCAGAAAGGAATCAATTGATTTGCGACTTGAGAATATACAACAAATGTCGGTTGAAGAATTGGAGCAGGAAATTAGGAATGTGTTCGAAAGGCACGAAGGAACGATCGCGGTGGGGGCGAGGAACTGGACTGGATTCACTAAGGACGAAATTGCGACTGTTGCAGGCGGACTTGGTGGGAAAAGTGTTTCGAAGATATGTCTCCTACTGGCGAAAGACTATGCATACTATCGGTCTGGGATAGCCGATCTCGTTCTTTGGAAACGAGACGAAGATGAAAAATCTTGTCCTTCGTGCAAGCTTGTAGAAGTTAAGAGCGAGAACGACAAGCTTTCGAGCAAGCAGATTGGTTGGTTTTCAGCACTAAATGATTTTGGGGTGAACTTCGAAGTTTTTCAAGTCAAGTCGAAGAAACAAGACAACTAAGCTAACGTTCTAACTTACCGGGCGCAGTTCATCGCATCAAGTTTAAGATTGTTCGCTTAACCGGACTGGCATTGAGCAGTGACATGCCGACTCGACGTAAATCTCTAAAGACTGCCGGCGATTTGGTGTTGAATATTCCCTGTATGGAATGCAGCAACCCCAACATGGCCATATTGGCAGGTAAACGTTCGGATTGATACTGCAACAGTGGCGCCCCGTTCTCGCCTCCTATGTCGCGACCACTCTCCGCCGCCTCGCCTATAGTACGCGCCAAGGATTTCGCATCTGCGAATCCGAGGTTTACGCCTTGCCCAGCGAGAGGATGGATGTTGTGAGCAGCATCACCTACAAGAACGGTTCTCTTTCTTTCATCCAAGTAACTCGGTGCATGACCGCAATACAAGGGAAAGGATCCTCGTTTTCCGTGCACACCAGTAAAGTGTGGGAGTGGGGTGGATATCGGCTGATGAGCGTTGAATCGGGTCGCAATATTTTTCCAAAGACGGTCTGCTCGATTGAGACCATCTTTCGTGGGATTGGAAGGATCATGCTCGTCCTCAATTCCACACACCGCTTCGTTCAACTCCTTCACAAACTGAGTATCATCCGCATTGTTCAGAGCATGCGCCTCGGCCGGCGTTGTCGTCCAAACGATGTTGGCGAGATACGAATCGGACGAATCCGACTTGGCCATAGGTAGCACAGCCAGCGGGCCGGTGCTCAGGAAACGTTGGTACGCGGTTGTGATGGGGCTGTTCATTTCGACGGTGGCTACTACGGCGCTCTGCCCGTACGCCTGTTGGTACCATTTCAATCCCGATAGTGTTCGAATCCTTGACCGCGCTCCGTCGCTAGCGACCAGCAAGCGAGTTGTCAAGTGCCTTCCGTCCTCCATAAAAAGTTGCGGCCAACTGTGATGACCCTCGGTATCGTAGCGCACATTACTAATAGACGAAGTTACGAAGCTCAAGTCGACATTTTGATCGTGTTGCAATTCCCGCAAGCGCAGGAAAAGCGCGTATCGCAAAGAATCGTTGTCGAGCACCCAACCAAGCTCCGACGAATCGTTCATTGAAGAATCGAACGCAATCGCCCCGGCCGATGGCGCGAGCCTGCCGTGAGGTGCATCCCAGATGACCATCTCATCAAAAGGCGCGATTCGACCCTCCGGTACATGCTGCCAAACCGAGATGCTATCAAGGAACTCTTTCGATGACGGCGTGATTGTCGAGGTCCTCAACGACATTAGTGGAACATTATCAAGCGACGGTTGCGAAGGATCGATTAACGCAATGGACAAGCCTTGGGCCATGGGGTGTGACGCGATGGCAGCGGCGACCGAGGCACCAACCAAGCCCGCGCCGACGACGGCCACATCCACGGCGATGGCATGCTTGTCCATGGCACAACTAACTATTTGACCTTGGGCGCGATGTACAACACAAGGCAAGTTCAGCTTATCAATTTTTTTGATGTGTGAAGTATGAGGGGCACTGAACTAATTACTACTTTCGCCATATTTGGGGGAATAAGTTCAAGTTTTTCAAGGCACCAAGCATCCTGCGGGGCACCGCTCCTAACGCCGATAATGACTCCTTAACGCCGCCGATCTCGCCTTGGGTCCGAGCACCACCAGGAGACTATCATGCAAGATGACATCACGGATTCGCCATGGGATGTTGAGTTTCTCCAGAACCTCATCTGTGGGTGCTACGACTAATGCCGACATCTTATCCATCGCGTAATTTGTCGTGTAGCGGATGAGACCCACTTTCTTATTGTCCAACAAGTATTTCACGATTCCCAGAATGACACTCCTCGATGTCGGCTTCTGATGAAGGCGCTGTGGAAGCGAGAGATTGGTGTCTGTTTCCTCCTTGTTCCCGCGTACCAAGAACACTGTAGCTCGTCGATGCAAGAGATGCGCAAATCCGGGGTCACTATGGTCTATTCGATGTGTTATTTCAAGACTTTCTGGGAAAAGCTTCATGGCCTGTTTCACTTGCTCATCATCCTGGTCTTCACGCCAAATCACGTGAGCATCCGCGTTTCCGTGCTGACCACGGCCCATTCGAATGTTTCCTGTCCATACCCGCGGAAGCGCAAGATCATCATCCGCACCTTCGGAGTAAGGCGTTTTCTGTTCGCTGCGATAAGATGGAAGCGCTCGACAGAACTCGTCCAGGTTCGTCTTTGGTCTGTAAACTTTTTGAGAAGTAATTGCAGACTGCATACGCTGCAGTCTTTCGCCTACCGCTTTCAATCTCGGTTCGACGTCCTCGTTTTTGATTTTTTTCGGAGGAGTTGGGGGAGTCAGTGGTGAAATGTACGAGTCGGGACGCAACTTTTTGGCAGGAGGAGGAGGAGCGCCACCTGCGGCGTCAGAGGGAGGAGCACGCTTCCGGGCACTATCACCTCCTTCATCAATCCCGCCGTTCGCAAAGTCGTGATTCCGCAATTCGTACGTGGCATTGTACAAATTGTCGCCGTCGAACGATTCGCCAAACACCGTGACTTCGCTCGAACCAGTTCGATCAACACGAACTCCGCGGATATTGTTCTTTTCCAAGAACGAGTACACTTCGCGCAAAGAAATGGATTCAGGCACATGTCGAAAACGAACCCGCCATTCCCGTTGCGATTGTCGCCGCACATCCTCATCGTTCTTTCTCCGATATCCCGATGGCTTCGCAGGCGTGCGACTGTAACATCTGACGGCAACGTGCGGGTGATTACCGTATTGGAAGCCATCAATGCACAAGACGCGCACCAATGCTTGAAATGTTGGGACTTCGTGAATGAGGTCGCTAGGCCGTTGGCCAATCTTTGTCGATACATCACGAATGCCTCCGATGTTGAACGCAGATTCAAGTTCATGAACGTTGACCAACGAACCCTCGCGGAACGCTACCAGATATGGACGCTCCAGTGGGTGGATAATCGCATTTCTGCTGCTAATCACGGGGAAGGTTCCCATTCTCAGCGTTTCGATTTTCGACTCTTGATCATCGAAAACCACGAAACAATGACCATTTCGACGACCGACAGGATAAACACACCTAATGCGTAAAGAGGGAATCGATTTCATCAAACTCGCTTGGACTCTTTCGATAACAGCTTCACGGTTCTCAGAAAATTCTAACGCAGACAAAATCACGGCGAAGTTTTCATCGGTGTCATGTACGAAACGGTTGGCGTCTTCGAGAGCAGCAAGGGCTTGAAGATGAGTTCGAGATTCGGTACGTGGACGTTGAATATTACGCCAACCATCGTCTCGGCGGTATCCGCGATATCGGTCATCAGGTGGTGGTTGTCGAGGCGGTGGCGGGGGAGGGCCGCGATACCTGTCTTCCGGCAAAGAACGACGGGGTTGTGGTGGCGGTCCACGATATCTGTCTTCTTGCTCGTGAAAGCGACCGCGTGGCGGATTGCGTTCGGGGAAGCGTAGGCGTTCCGAGTGTGGATGAGGTGGGAAATCTCTGGGATTGCGCGGAGCATCACGTTGACCGTCGCGGGACGGGGGTGGATGACTAAATCGTCGCTCGGGCGCAGAGTTTCCATCAAAAGGTTGGTAGTTTCTTGGGCCACGGTTAGTGTCACGAGGTGGGGGATGGTTGAACCTTCGGTCGGGGCCATCATTGTACCTCGATTTGTAGTTGTTGTGCGGAGCGGGGCGGTTGCGGTCAGCATCGAGATGAGGAGGTGGCGGATGAGCACGGAATCGATCCTCGTAGGCGTTGCGCGGAGGATAGTCGCGTGGGCGGGGACCGCGCCGGTTGTCGCGGTCGGGGCCGCGGGGTGGAAGTGGAGGCGCACCCCTGTAATTGTCGCGAGGATGTTGAGGGCGATAATGATTGCGCGGGGGCGAGTAACGATTGTTGTGTCGCTTCATGTTAGAGTTGAGGTGAGAAGAGCGTGGCGAGGTGCTGGCACGTCGGGGGCGCTTCTCGGGATGGTCGTTGGGGCGACGGTCGGCATCCATTGAAATCGAAGTTGGGGCGCGCGAAGGGCACGCAGGAATGACGAGATTCAGTGAACAAGTGACGAACGAGTTGCTCGCAAGCGCGAATTGTGCTCGTTGCGATGTGCCGCTTGCTCGCTATTTCAAGTTGAAGCCACAGGATCGACAAACGATGAAACAACTGTTGCTTTACAGCGGAGGACCGTGTACAGTCCAACAGCCGCAGCTGCAACGCGCACAAGAAACCGACAAACCACACGACCGCAAGGCCACATGACAACTGGAAATTCATGTTTTCGGCCCGCCCCGATTCCAAACTTGAAATCCGCACTGTAAGGCGAACCCGACCTCAATGGACAGCACTAACATATTGACTGTCCCGAGACAATTTTTTCATTGGCCGCAATTGCATGTGAATGGATAGATACGGTAGAATCGCATCCGCGCAAAAGTATTCGAAATTCGAGTCATGAATGATGATGCACTCGCGCTATCTCTTCTCGCTACCGCTGGTTGGCCACAAGCACGCCAGCAAGTCACCCCTCATTGTTCACACGCACTTCTTGCCTGGCCCATTTCATGCGCGCGGCGCGCTCGTGTCCCGACTCGGACTAGTGCAACTTGACTTGGCAGCGCGGCGCGGCCATGGTGCTGGGCATCGTGAAAATCGCGCTGTCGGCGCTGCGGGCCATCGCGGAGGCGGGCTTCTTCCTGGAGGCGCAGCGCTTCCTGCTGCGCTTCGTGCGGCCCACGTCGCCTAAGGTGCTCACGCGCATCGAGGACTCGCTGCTGGCGCAGTCGGTGACGCCGGTGCGGCGGCGCTGGGTGAAGACGCGCGCGCACACCCTGCACACGCTGGTGGTGGGCGACGAGCAGAATGCGCGCAAGATCGTCGTGCTGCACGGCCACTCGATGTCGGCCGCGTTCTACTTCCGCAACTTCGACGACCTGGTGTCGCTGGGCTACTGCGTGTACGCGGTCGACCTGCTGGGCTGGGGGCGCTCGGACCGCCCCCGCTTCGAGGGTCGCACCCCCGACGACTCGGTGCGGTGGTACGTCAACTCCCTCGCCGCATGCCTCAAGGCACTCAACGTCCACAACTTCACGCTCATGGGCCACTCCGTCGGTGGCTACATCGCGCACGAGTACGCGAAAATCCACCCCAACGCCGTGAACCGTCTTATTCTCATCTCCCCCGCCGCCTGTACCCGCGACATCTCCCTCTTCCGCGCCGTCTACTTTTCTCTCCCCCCTCAATCCATCGTGCGACGCGGCGGCCTTCTCGGCTTCCTCGCGTTCGTGTGCTACTACCCCACCAGTGTGATGTACCTCGCTGACCGTTTGCGTGACTACACCTACCACCTCGCCTGCCAGAGCCCAGCTAGCGGGGAGGTCGCCATACGACCGCTGATTCGATTCGACGGATTCCGCCGTGCCACATGCGTTCGGCCGCTCGTGGAGAACGTGGAAAAAATGAGAATGCCCGTCCTCCTCATTTGCGGCGAAACCGATTCGTCCATGCGCGTCGGTGGTGTACATGATTTGTATCTCGAGCTGAAGAGGATTGGATGCAATGCCAAGATGACAGTGGTGGAAGGCGCCGATCATTGCCCGCATTTGGAAAAGCCTCGAATTTTCTTCAAAGCCATCTCCGAGTTTTGTGGTTTCAAGGGCGAACGAGTCAAGCGAAATGATTGCTGAAGTGAGATTTATTGTGTTTCACGGTTTGCTGCAAGCATTGCTCGTGCGGTTTTTCATCTCGGTGTGTTGTTTACTGCTTTATGCGATATGTACCACCGACGATGTCAAGTTTTGTTGTTCATTTCCCTACCGAACAAGTCTATTAGTTGCTCAAGAGTCAGGAAGCGAGCTGAGCATATTAGCCCTTTGGAATGTTCCGTAGCCAAGTAAATGCCGTTTATTCGCCTGATCCGTGAAATATGAAGTTGAGATTTGAAATCAACAGAAACATACAGCAAGTACAAAGTGAATCGATTGGCACAAGAGAAATAAATTCATAGGGCGCGGCCTTTTTAATACAGAAACCTGTAATAAGAATTAGAGCAAAAATGAGATGACCAGCTTGATACAGGCACCACCATCGTCTCAACCTCCCTTCTCTTTGGCTGTGTCGCTATTTATATGGTACAAAGTGAACTACAGTTCGAGTCGAGTCGAGTCGAGTCGATCTCGATGCATTCACCTACGCATTTCCTTCAATGCGGGTGGGTGTACTTTTGTGTACATAGGTAATTCGACTTCAAATACTGCGCTTTCACGATATTCCTCTTCGCTCATATCGAGTTTCCAAGTCGTAAACCGATACCGTGCTGTCCGAGCATCCAACCGCCAACGAACAAGGGTCTTGTTGGAACGCAAGCCCCGTAACCGGGGCGATTTGTTCTCGAACGCCCGGCAACGAAGCCGCGCCGTTTCGATATCGAATCATTTCCGCCGACCCCAATTTAGCTCTGAACAACTTCACGCACTTGTTCGTTGACCCTGACGCTATGTAATTCCCTGACGAGTGCGCCGCCATCGCCGTCAGATTCGTGTCATGCGCTTTCACCTCACTACGTTTCACCTGTCCCTCTCGTCTCGGATCCCACAGTTTTATACAACCCTCGCAGTCTGCTGATACAATCGTCTCCCCACGACCTTCACCAACCCACAATCCATAAGCTGTTGAAACAATAGGATCGTCGTGCATGCCAAACACCTTCAAACTCTCTGCACGACTTCGTGTTCGGGTATCCACCAGCGTTACACTACCTTTCGATCCACCAACCACGACTGTGTGATAGCTTGACCATGGCGGTGATGAGACTGAGGTGGGCCAAACTCCTTTTTCCATTACTACACCTTCCCATGTGCACATTTCCCTCGAGAGGTCCCACACCCGCAACATGTTGTGCTCGCATCCAGCCGCATACAAACTGCTGTTGAATCCCTTGAAGTCCATCACTAGTCCATTACCTGAACTGTGCAGAAGTGCCTTCATTTGAGGCGCACTGTTCATCCGTGCACTTCCTCCATTCGCCATTTTATCTCGCGTCTTCTCCTCGTCCGAACGCTTATTTCTTCTGAAGTTCGACCACAATGACCGTCCTGACGCTTGGAACGAGCTCAGCACCGAATACTTCTTTGTCACAAGGTCTGGTCTGAAAACAGCGACGCGTCCATCATATGCACCCGCAAGAATCAGTGGTGTATGCTGCATGAACGTACGAAGAGAACTGCTTTCCCGTAATGAAACATTAAGACAAAGAACAGAAGTTACTTCAACGTCAGGAACACCTGGTGGAGCAGGAATACCAAAACTACTTTGACACTCCCCACTCTGCGTATCGTAAACTCCAACAGACCCAGTGCTATCGCCAGTCACAATGTACTCATCTCCTTCGCGTCCAATTTCCCTCGGTAAAAATGCCAATGAAACGACCGCACCACCACCAGCTCCCATGTAATGCGTTTTTCTTTCAGTCACGGTTGCTATTTGTCCATGCAGAAGGTCACTTCCTTCACGAGGGAATGACGAGCTTTCTCCATTGAATCGCAGTAGGCCTCCACCAGTTCCTAGGTACTGACCACTGTCTTGACGTAGAATGCTGTCCCAAAGCTTAGTATATTGCGGTACTGGATCAGGTTCCGGCATATGGTCTGGTCCGCTGCTATCCACAGAAATCCGAGACATGCAGGCGCAACTCCAAGAAAACAGGGAATCAACAGCCTTCTCCACTGGTGGCTTTTGCGATCTATGCGGAAACCCTGAATTCGGGTCGGCATTGTTAGGTCCACCAAAGTCATTAGACCGGATCCTACTCAACAGATCGTGGTCGTCTTGTTCATACGATACAGCAAGCGAGTCTAGTACAGAGTTTTCGGGAGGAAGAACTTGGTAAGATCGACTTCTTCTCTGGGTTCGAGGCGGCGAAGCAACTCGATCAATCGAATAGATTCTGTCTACAGGGTACATGGCACTACCATTGCCATTCGCACTCGGTCGAGGTGTGCTTCGACCTCCCGACTGCTGCCGCCAAAAACCAAACACCATGTGTGTGAGGGCAAAGCCAAGATGCGACTTGGGCGATGCTGCCATCCCATCGTTATCGGTTCGGTTTTGTCTCAAATCCAGGGTCGACGAAGCGTTGTTCAGCGAACTGACATCATTCAAGTTAATGACACTCGCACTATTCACCCTCGGGATTCGACGCTGCGGAGCAAGGGAATTAAGATTAAAGCAGCCACTAGATCCACGCACATGTACAACAGGTTCTTTTCTGAAGCGAATAGGCAGCGATTGTCGTAATCGCCCTGTTTGCGGTTGTAGAACATCGGGATGACCTCCATTTGACCTGGTAGGGGAGGGAATCCCGGGAACACCTGGACTCCGCAGATCATCTCGTTCGGTATCACGCAGACTGCGTCTATTCTCACGAATATCTTCCACGGACGTGCCAGCGGCACCATACACTGGGATGAATGGACTTTCGAATGCATCGTGCGTGTTTGTGGGGCTGTCACTCGCACTGCGCCCACTTGCTGGGCTTCCGAACGTATGCGTTGCAATCAAGTCAAAACCTGAGCGCGCGTGAGAGGCTACAACAGGATGTGAGTCCAGAGCCAGTTCGAGCAGCGTGAGCCACATTTCGGAATAGGGCGATAGCTGTGCATTGCTCCGTATTCTCTCCAGCATCCTATCATTAATGCCCGGGAACTCGTTGGCAGCAGTTACAAACGGTCTCGGGTTCAGTCGCGCGGCTTGACTTAGGGCGATTGCCACTTCTCGGCGAACAAGAACACTAGAATTCCGTAATCCCATTCGAGCTATCACTCTTCCGACCCTGTCCACGATATCATTTTCCAGTAGTCTCGTGGAGTCACCATAGGAATTGCCTCGCGGAACATTGTTCGCTCCCATGGTCGCAGTTTGGTCGAACCCTGGATACTCGCCAGAAACGATTCGTCCATAGGAACCCGACGGAGATTCGGTTCCGCTCAATTGCGCTTGACTCAGGTCGTTCGCGTTAGAATGCAAGAAACGCAAGGCGTGGAACAGCACTTCCGCAATCGCACTAACGGCGGCAGCCCGAACATCGGCCATATTATCAACAAGGGCAGTATTTTCAACTACCTTTGCTATGTGCAGTAACTCGCGAACATCCCCAAAGCTGCCATTTTGCAAAATTTGCGACAAGCAAAGACAGGCCCATCGTCGAACAAGGGGGTCAGGATGAGAAATATGGAGAAGACACACTTCGCAGATGCCAAAGTCCTGGCACTCGTTAGCGTAGGTGGGATGAGTGCCAAAAATAGACACGATGAACAGGCCGACGGCCAGATGCACGCCGGAGCGGGGAGCGGTCTTGTCGATATCGTGGGCGGGAGCGAGGAAATTGACAAAGTGATTGTGTGCCGAAATCTTGGCCAAATCAAGTTTGCATTTCGGATCGAACGCCAATATTTTGCCCCAGATCAACACAAGTTCGGGCAAGAATTTCGAGTTGTCGAGCTTCGAGGTTCCAGGCTTCAAATAAGACAAGATGTATGGGAACACCCCTATCGACAACGCTTGCTCGACAGCCTTGCGGCCGATCTGCAGGAAGCGTGAAAGAAGCTGCAGTCCTTTCTGTCGATAGTTGGGTTGAATCAATAGAAGCAACAAGATTGGAAGTTGCTGCGGCGGGAATGACTCGTTGTTGCCCATATCCAGCCAAACTTCGAATGCTTTGATGTGATCCTCGAAAAACGACGACGCCTCATACGATAGATTATGTGTGAGAAGTGGGCCGGAAGTGACGCTGTAGCCGGGTTGGATCGGATGCCGATACCAGTTGTATGTGGATAAGTACCCAGCCATTCTCGATTCTTCGCGCATGAGTGTGGCTTTATGTATTCCATTGATGTTCTGGTCCGCTTGATTACCGAGTTCTGAGGTGAACTGCTCTCTATATTCTTTTTCTGCTTGAACCGCTTTTTGCATTCGAAAGTTCGATGGCAATTGCGCAAGATATTGTTCCATTGTGTACTCGAACGAATCCCATAACGGATGATTATGTGTTTCGGGAAGTGCAGGGATAGATTCTGGGGTGCAACCGTGGAATCGCATGATACGAGATGCGAGCAAAAAGTTGCGCATCATGCTCGCTAACAACAGGTCTTGCCGAAACAATCGTTTGAACAAGTCTCGCGGAAGTACATTCCACGCAATGGTGTCGCTAACCGTCGTGAATATCCTCGCAAGATCACCCACCGGGGTGTTTCGGTCATCCATGTCACCCGGTATTCGGTCTATCATCTCGGCGGTGATGCCTGTGACAAGGCTTCGGCTGGCGTAACAAAACAACGCAGTTCGGATAGGCGTGGTTAAACAACTCGTGAACAGGTCGGCGGGAAGTTTGGGGTCGACTGGCAATTTTTCGTTCGGACCGCATGCCGCTAGCAATACGCAATCACGGTCGGCGGCGTTTCCATTTTGTTGGCGGTCATCGGGATGTTCCTCGCCTAGAAACGGTACATCGGCGGCTGTTGAGCGAAAGTAGTTGACTATACGACCTGCTGCGTTGCAATCAAACACATACAGACTCGGATTGCCGACGAGCGTTTGTAAATCGGTCAAGTTAAGTGGGATGTACTTTGTATAATTCGAATTGAACAACCAAATCTCGCCAGTCTCGGTCGGCATAGGAACACCGTGGCCATTGTAATGAAAGAGAACACGGTCATGTTTAGCGTTCTTGCGTGTGCTTTTGCATTGCTTATGCAAGTCCACGATGGTGGGATCCCCAATGACTTTGAAGCGGCCGGCGGGGTGCCACTTACGGTATTGGTTGTCCAGGCGACTACTAATGGTGTTGAGCGACTTGGAAGTCGCGGTGGCATCGGGTTCGAACCAGCATTCCATTCGCGCGCACACGGCGGGCCTTTCCACGTCGGGCGGGTCTACGCCGATGTTGAGGCAAACGAACAGCGCGCCATACAGTGTTTGGCTGGAAGTGCGAAAGCGCCAATCCTCGTTTTGGTCGGGCAGAAGATTGCGTTCGAATTGAAGGTTCGAATCGGTGGCGCACAATGCGTTTTCGGGTTCGTCCTCTTCCGATGCATCCTCCTCCTACGCATGGCAAACGGGGGATTTAACCAAAAACGTGAAACGCGCGAACGAGCGGAAAGCGAGAAACAGGGGCGAGAAAGTGAAAAGTAGGGGAAGGAAATTTGCGGTCAGCAACACGGTATAAGCGGAAAGGGGGAAGCAGCAAGGCGAAACACGGCGCGGCGCAACGGCACGGTTCGCGTCGTCGCGGGGAGCGGTGGCAAGCGTACCTGAAGGACGAGAAGGCCATTCGAAGGACGACCATACAAAGGTGGTAAGGAAGTCATTGGTAGGACCTCGAGCGTGGAAGAGAAAGAGTGAGGCAAGAAGCGCGAGGTTTAGAAAAGGATGGGTAAAATGGTCATGCGTTTGGAGTGATGAGGTTATGAAAGTGGTCCAGCGCGAGCAAGCTCGACGGAAAAGTAGAAAATTGAATAAAAACTGCGAAAACAAATGGCTCAGAGATCAATCGCAAAATTAGTTGTGAAACGCACGTGGCTTACAGCCAAGAGTCGAGGTATTTCAACTGTAATCCGTCGTTGCCACAAAAACACAACCCAGAGCGTGAGCTGTCCAAACCCTGCCCGTTGGGTACAGTCTTGTGCAATCGCCTGCGGTACAATTCCCAATTTCAAACCCTGTGCCCATGTTAGAGTTGAATACTGTACGTACCGTGTAACTGTACTGTACAGATATCCAGAAAAGTAAACCGTACTGTGCAATTGAACCCTCATCACCACACATTCATCGTCTGACGGACACACTGAGGTGTTCAGGTATCAACTACTGTAGTTCCAATAATTAACTTTGAAAGTTGAGATGTATCATCGACGTGTTCGTCGCATTTGCTGAGCGAGCATCTACTCAACTGATATGCTCAATGCATTAACTCATGCATTTACTGTGCCACTTTTGAAAAGATCTAAACTGTCCGACGACTACTGCGTGTGTGTGTGCGTTGTGTGCGTGGTATGTGTGTGTGTGTATGGTAAAGCCCCAATTCCATCCAGGAAAACCGTTGGCTCATCAGTTATTTCATTATCGTGGTGGTCGTCGTCGTCGTTATTCTTTCCAGTACTTAGGACCGGGATTCTTCAAGTGCAGAGTTGACACGCTCGTCAATCTCACCAACCGTCCATTCCACTACGACACAGTATGGTTAACATTCGGAAAACCGCGTAACGAAACGAACACATGACACAGGAAGTGATGCAACGTACCTAGCTCATCGACAAACTTCTTCGAGATGGCCTTGAACACATATCCTTCCAAGCGCTCAGGGACCAAGCCAACATCGCATCTTGCGTTGAGTTCCTGTGCGAGTGGCTCCACAATCTCGCCACGCAGGATCTCCTGGATGCGCGACCTCTTTTCCTCGATCGCCACGCCCTCCATGAGGGCAATCTTCAGGCAATCGATGTACGAGTCGGGCAGGAAGCTGCGCAGGGCGGGTTCGACCAAGGGCGCGACCTTGTTCACCGCCTTCTCCAGCAGACGCTCCTCCGAATCCTCGCTCACAAACGGCAGATCCACGTCCTTGTTCACGCGGTTCACCAGCACTTCCTGTTGCTTCTCGCTCAACATCGTGCACGTCTGCTCAAGCGCGTACTGATTCCCTCACTCGAGATGCTGAAAAGGGTGTGCCCGGCTGAATGTTTGTTTGTTCGGCGGACATGTGAGAAAATTGCGACAGATCAATTGCCTAATGTCACAATTATTTACAGTATGTAAGGCACAGGTACACTGCTCAACGCCATGTGGTTGGTGCCCACAACCTGAACAACCCCGTCTATCTACCAACCAGCCACTCTACAGTCCCTACCGTACGATACTCTTACATTTTACGCGTATAGCAATTGGCTTCTTCGTCGAACATATCTCCGCATTCGAGTCTTGTCCATAAATCGTTGTACGACAATCGGAATACTATCGCCGTCACCGCGAACACAGCCGCTGAACCTCCGAAAACGAACCAGCCCCCCATGTCCGTCCAAAACACCGCCACCGCCACGAATGGTCCCAAAATTCTAGAAATTGCGCCAATTGCCAGAATCGCGCCTTGACCACCCCCCTGGTATCTGTATGGCAGGATTTTCGTGTACAATGACATCACCGTCGCTCGACCGAGTGGGAAAGCCACCGTAATCTACACCGAATCAACTTGTGTTAGTATTTGTCCACAATTTCGCTTCTCATCACGCTGCTACGTACCAGTGCAAATGCGATCAGGAATTGGGTCTTTCCCACTGGATCCGATAAACGGCTCGGCAGTAACGAGAAACCCATCGCCCCAATAAGTAGCGATATCGTGACGAATGATTTATCATCCACAACACCACTCAGTTTCTGAACACCAAGGAAAACCAACAGCGAGCAAACGCCGGCTGCGGTGAACAACAAATCGGCGGAATGAACGCTCCACCCGTAGTACGCTTGCACGAGCGGACTGCGCGATCGGTTTTTGTTAGCAATCTAGTCGGTTCGATGGAAATGATCTCACCTACGTTGTGATTGTCTCTTGCACGGCGAAGCCGTAGAAATGCACGAAGTACGTCAGGTTGCACACCAGAATCGCCACGGCAAGATTGCCCTCGTCGGGAAAGTCGAGGAGGCGCGTGCTCTCGGTGGATTTCGATTTCGACAATGTGAGCTTGCTTTTCGACGGCACATCGTGCACACTCGTGTCCTCTGTTCCGAAACCTTGCGACGCCGTGTGCACTTGGGTCGCGGATATTTGTTCGAGAGTCGTGTCGTCGTCGTCGTCAAAGAAATATCTGAAACAGAACACAATGATCACCGCGCTCAGCCAAACAAAGTAGCCTACAAGTCGCGACGTCTCGTCAGTCCGTCGAGTCTATTTGTTCTGTTGGAAGGGAACGAAATTTTCAGTTGTGTACGTACCTGGTGCGGTTAGTTGGTTCACGCAGAACGATTTGCCCACCATACAAAATGAAGGCAAGTACTCGAATAGGAGAGCGAACGAGGGCCCAACCACGAAACCTAAGCAGGCAAACGCATTGATCGTCACAGTTGTTGGAGTGAGTTCTTCGACTGAAAGTGTCTTAGACAGATGTGTTTGTCTGCGGTGAGTTGATATTGTAATTGCTGTTAGTAATGGTCCTCCAAATGACGTGTATTGTGTACGTACTGAGCAGCTTGTGCACCACCTGTCCACATCCCTTGCGTGAATCGCCCAATTAACACCATCCATGCACCAACTGGGGGAAACATTGCAGCGAGTGCGTACATCGCCGACCCAACTACGCCGAGAACAGTGGCCCATATCATCACGTAACGCGTTCTCCGTGATGCGCTGAGCCAGCCAAACAGGACAGCGCCCACAGCCTCGCCTATACTGTAGCCAGATACAACTAGCGCTAGAAACGCCTTCGATGCGCCGAGCCCGTCGAGATAGGGCCACAGCGTAGGCATGACGATGGCAAACGAAATACATGCGAGAAAAACGCCCGAGAAAATAGTAGCTTTAGAACGCACGCTGAGAGTCATGTTGGGTCGGCAAGGACATACACTCTAGACTGGTCGGGACTACGGAAACGAAAAAATACGGCAGGGAAATGTACAGGCTCCACTTGAACTCGATACTGGATGGCGAGTTCATAGTCTATTCAGCGAAGGGTAAAAACGTGAGGTGCCAGATTTTCGTTAGTGTGCACTGTTTTCGTACGTAATTCCATGGCAAGAACGGTCGTTGTGTGATTCATCGCCGGTCAACAGAATCGAATTCCCCTCGAATCGACGTGTGTGAATCTGATTCCTTCATTTGTGCCGAATCAAACACCCGCTCACTTGAAACATCCAATCATTTTTCTGGATCTCATATTGCAAACACCCTACTCCCACTGCGCTGTATTTTCATGGTGGTAATGTATTTCATGACTTAACTGTTTTTTTCGTTTTGCTACTCTACTCCTCCTACGATTTATTGCCTCGTTTGGACAACTGTACCGTACCGTACTATGGATGCCCGATAAGTTGGTTTCCTGTGCAAATATGCCTTTCACTTACAAAAGGGTGCATATTGCAGTTTGTCTCATTTTCTGCTACAGTTGCACCACCTGAGAGGTTACTAATTAGTTTCATAATTGGAATGTACCGTACAGATCTACTAGCAATTGTTGTTATTGATGTATCTTCCAGCGTTTGCTAGGTCTTTGACAAATATGTACACCAATTTGTGTAATTAATGTGACGCATCAGATATGACATTTGTTCGAGTTTCGGAAGGTATCGGAACCACTTGAGCTGCTCTTATAGTACTCATGAAAGTCCCGTAATAGACCAAGCGACGACAAAGTGTGACCGTACGCTGAGTTAAGGGGTCAAAGAAATAAATTTGCTTCTGGCCCTTGTCTAGTAAATGGTTGATCCAACTCCATGATCGAATAGTGCAGGAGGTGAAGTGGAGTACGACAAAAGTTCCGTAACTAAATTCAGAGCATACCAACCTTTTATGCAAACGAAAGAAACGGATACAAATTTCAGTTCGGGACAAAACGAATTCCTCATTTTATCATGACAGATTGATTTCTTCGAAATGAAAATCCAATAAGCTTTATAAAGCTTGGTCAGCGAAATAGCCGCATGTTTTTATCAATGTGCGCGCCACATTCTATTGGCTGTAGGGTATTTACAGGAAGGTAGGAATTTAGTGTCTCGATATACACTAATACTCTTACAGTTAGTTACGAGTACGAGTTTTCTTTCAGATGGTAAATGATCGTTGTTAATTCATTTGACACTGCTTTTCCTTTTCTGTACGTACCGCGAAGATTGATTTGGAGGAAATCAGGAGATACACAGAACCAGAACAAGTAATGAATAGAAAAGAAGTGACGATCTCTAGATTCGTAGCGCAGAAATTACAATGAACCAGCAAGGTCAGTTTGTGAACTAGACATCTCAACGTAAGGAAGTTATTTTGTAGATGATTGCTCGTGCAGAAGCTCAAAGCAATGACAAATGTATTCCTGACCAAGCTGATGATTATTTTCCCAGTGTATTTCGCCATTCTTCACCAGAAACGCTTCAGTTTATACCGTATGTCTTTACTCAATTGAGACGAGTAAAGAAAATCATCTCGTATACCTCGTCTACCTGGGTCAATTGCTGACGTAAATCGACGCTTCATTTCGGAAATATATGACTTCATATCTTCTCACATCAAGTAAACTATTTGCTTCTGCGCTAAAACATATTCAACGTTATTTTTGAGTATTACTGCTCAGAAACCCCTCTCATGGTGTCCGACAGTAACGAGACACTAATTTCCTACCTTCCTGTTAACTATTGATTCACAATCTGATCGGAGGTTTTAGTTTCTGACAATTCTAGACTTCGGTCATGACGAGATTGCATCCCTTTAATTTCTCATCGGGCAATGTGCTGACAAGAGACTTTATTTATTTGAGGCCTACCACTTGTCTCCTTTACAGTACTACAATAAGGTACAGTACACTAACAATATAATAAGTACAGTCTTCCCTCTCCACAATGTGCATGAGGGTTTAGTGTACAGCAATGAAGGGTTCGTAGCATTTTGCACAACGAGACTGCAGAATCTGGCGCACATTCAGAACTGATCGGAATACGTAGGATAGTTAATCGTACTAAACCTTCCGACATGAATTTACCATCAGCAAGAATCGACTGTACTTGGTGATCTTGGGGTTGTCGATGTTATTGCCTAGTATGGAATCATGTGTCGCCTATTCATTATTGCGATCGGTGATTCCACTCCATGTAGTACATATTTCAATACAAGCTACCTCCTTAATACAAATTTCACATCACAGCCAGGGCTTCAAACAATCAAATTGCTAGCGATTTTGGGTTCGCTTGCAATACTTGATTGCGATTTCAGACCATGTTCGTAGACAATTGGTGATTTTGATTGCAATACTCAGACTGTAGTTCCAATCCGAAATCAGACAACTAGGTTCAGTTCTTTGTACGCGTATCTTGTTTTACTTTTGAGTGCTTCCAGCACGACTGGCGCCACGCTTACTTCTGTTTCTAGCCGATCGAACATGCCATTCGCAGATCTAACTTTTTCAGCATTTTTCAAACTCTCTCTTCAATGATAGAAGCAGTTAATGGTCAAGTTTTCTGTTTGTTTGACCACTTCATACTTACCCATGCAATGTAGAGTCTAATTCTGCAATTAGATTGCTGTCACATTCTGTGGTGCAATCTTAGATTGCAATACATTGATTGCAGTTCTAAACAATCTATTCGAAATGTTTCAAACCCTGATCACAGCACGGGTGATTTCTAGTTCAGTTTAACAGCGAGAGCACGAAATACTAAAATCCTTCAACTTCTATAGAGCATGACAAGCTCTGCCTCTGCCTTACAGTCCAGATAGAGTTACAAACTGTATTTCAGGTTTCAATGTTTGTGCTGTGTATTAGACTTCAGATATGTATTGCAATTGAAATCGATTAGCTACACCTATTTGCACTGTTTCGTAGAAGCTTAATTGTGTTGTATTCTATCAAAATACTGCCCTGTCGGTAATAAAAAATAAAATAAATTGGCTTTCATGTTGTAAAGCATCGCTAGAACTGAAATACTCAATATCTCTTTTAATCAATAGTTGTCTAAGCCTAATTGTACTAGTTATAGATCAGAAATAAATCCCACACAGTCATTTCGCTGTCTAAATCAGGTGAATCTACATTCTTTTCTTCATCTTCGAGTCCTTTTACGCTTGTGATCGAGTTAATTAGAGCTGTCTTCTTCCAAAAATTGTAAATTGTTTTTGATCAATATCTTCCCAATTTGTATTTATCCAATTCATGGCTTGTAGTAAATTGAGATTGTATAAATCTTTGGTGTCTTGGTTTTCGATCAGCGTCAATGCAGTTTCATATTAAATTTTTCTGTACCTTCTTTTCAAAGCAGCGATCACACTAGCATCCAGTGGCTGTAAAAAGGCTTTAGTTTTTTAGAAAAAGAATGACTTCCAAATTAGAGAGGAAAGATAAATCTTCAATCTTTCCATGCGCTGACGCATTATCCAGGAGTAATGCAACAAGCCTTCCCGGAGTTTTAGATACAAATAGGTTACGTTGTTTCAGCCAAGCAGAAAAATAGAAAAATTCATCCACACTCTGGGACTGCTTTCATATCAAATGTTGAACTCAGACGAACTTTTTTCATTAAAGCAACGCGGATTTTTTGATTTACCAATAAATAATATTGGGATTTTTTCAGATCCATCGGCATTATAACTTGGCAAACAAGTAATGTCCTCTTTTTTTCTTGCGGAAATAGTAGCAGGTGCTATAGTATTTCTTGGTGGCATTTGATTGAATATACCAAATTCATCTGCATTCCAAATATCCTTAATAGAATATTTTTTGAGTTCTCTTCGCAATACAGGTAGTTCGTTACTGATCACAGTTTGATCAAAATTTTCGCTCTCACTATTAGATCAATAACATTTGAAAGTGTTTCGAGTTTTCATTT
>JAAUYH010004650.1_pt1 | contig 22813 bp, 17 predicted proteins | sample 7278061 | NCBI WGS metagenome assembly JAAUYH01 (sample SAMN14350203, study PRJNA611818) | marine sediment metagenome | isolation source: surface marine sediment (0.6m) | place: French Polynesia: Moorea | collected 2018-08 | reverse complement strand
GGATTTCGAAAAAAAGAGGTTCAAGAAGGCACAGAGGGAAGCCATTGAAATATCCAGAAAAGAAGATAAAACTAGTTTACTGGATTTAGAAAATGTTTAACAAAAACATTTGTGTTTTCGATGACATAATCAAGTCAAAAACTTCATCGCTTTTAAATGAAGAAAAACCTGCGCAGACTGAAAATAATCAAACTCAACTGCAATTAAGTAAGAGGTGGTTACAAAAATTAAAAGCAAGAAACAACTTCAAAAGATTTTGTTCACATAGAGAATCTTTCAGCTTGGATTTGAAAAATGTAACCGAAAAACTACCTGAAATCGTGAGAAAAATTTCCAAATATGCTATTAATGATATTTAGAACGCTGATTAATTTGGCCTTTTCTACAAGTTATTACAGACTTCAACGATCAGTCCGGGTCGATTACCTGGTAGGAAAAACGTCAAAAATCGTCTGACCTTTTTAGCTTGCGCTAATATTGATGGGACAGAAAAATTTCCTTTAATGATTATCGGAAAATTTAATAAGCCAAAATGTTTTCAAGGAAAGTCTGGAGAAGAACACGGTTTCGATTATCATTCTAACAAAAAAGGATGGATGAATTCGGAACTATTCTTTACTTGGCTAATTCGATTTGATTTTTTTCATCGGAAAAACGAATAATCGAAAAGTGGCTCTTTTAATTGATAATACTCCTTGTCATGGAAATTTGGAAACTATTCCGAAGCTTTGCAACGTTGAAGTTGTTTATTTGCTTGCGAATATGACTTCATTGGTACAGCCACTAGATGCCGGAATTATTTCTGTTTTAAAGTGGAGATACAGACCAAGTCAAATAATGAAGGCTTCGAATCTGATTGAGCAAAATTATGATTTTGTTTAAGATGTTGATCAAATTACGGCTATGACTTGGGTGCAGAATATTTGGCAACAGTTGGAATCGACTATAATGCATAATTTCTGGTCTAAAACTGGTTTAATTGGAATATCAATTCTATCTTCGAATTTATTTCAGAACACCTTTATCAGAGAAAAAAATGATATACTGAACTACATTCGTTCCATTCTACCTGTCCAGCAAAAACTGGTTCTCGAGAATTTTACTGAACCGCTTGGAGAAAATTTTTCTACAACTGCGGAAAGTTATTTAGAGTAGGTACTTGATGTAAACGAATACGCATAGGGTTTTTCCTTTTCTCAAAATGTTTCTTTCTCCGAATATGCAATCTGCGAAAGCACTACAGAAAATACCCTTGACTTGAGTCATGTGCAAATTAGACGTTTGTATGTACCGGTACTGGACAGTACAGTAGTCGGTGAGCTGAGAGTCGTGGGTGGTGGAACACTACCGGTTGTTTGCTTCGCCCCGTCAGCATTGACAGTATGCGTTCTGTTTCACTAGAAAAATTTTCTTTTTTCCGTAGAGCCAATTTTCTTGAACGATCGAATCCGAACTTGTCTACCTCAAGCCCTAAATTTCAATTAAATTCCAATCGATTTTGTTGGGTTAAAACATACGTAAAACCTTGATGTTCTTTTGCTGGACCTCCCTCTACTGCACAGTCGGTACTGTAGAAGAAGGATACGAAAGATTGGGAACAATGCAACGCATACAAAGCTGATTCTGTGGATCTTTTAAAATGCACTGTTGGTCAACTGGGAAACTGTATGAGTCAGAGTATTACGGGGTGGACCAGAGTGATGAGAGGGGAACGATTCGGTTGGGAGCTGTGATGTCGACACCTGCACCTCACGCTCTCCAGGTCATCTTATAAACGATTGTTCTCTTCGGCACTCAATCAGAAGTTCGATCATCCGCAGTGTTGATACCACCCGAAGTCGATCATTGGCATTCGATAATGGGTTGCTGCTTTTCTTCTTCCAACCGTCAGAACGCTACCCCCTCACTCGCACCACCTCTCACCCGTCCTCCTTCCTTGAATCCCTTTAATCGTCTATTGGACACCTCTGACATGAGCATGACAGATTTCACCTTACCTCCTTCAGTCTTCGACCAGGCTGCCACACTCACCCTCTCCCATCCTCCTTTCATGAGTGGGTCTAATCATGGTATGGAGACCTCTGGCACGAGCATGCTCAAAATCACCTAACCTCTATCTGCGTTTGGGGCAGGCTACCACTAACTCGACACACAAAGTGGGGTAATCAAACTTGTTCGATGTCTTCCATTGCTGTTGGTTGAGTTACAATGGCCCCTGTTGAATCAAGTCTCTGGCATTACAATCTCTGCATGATGTAGTACTAGAACGGTTACCTAAGTAAAAAACCGTTTGTCTGTGATTTATCTGCTTGTTTTCTGTGTACAGTATAGTGCAGGAACATTAGTCATCTCCCTGCATCACCAATTTAGAATAGAAGTGTGCGATACATACAGTACCGGTAGACGATTGAATTAAAAATATTTCCGCAAAATTAGTGTGTCGTTTCGTGGGATTGAGAGAAAGTGTACAGACTAATTTACCTACTCCCTCCGTCTTAAAATACTTGTCCTTTTTCTCAATTTCGCATGTCCCAAATCAGTTGTCCACGTTTCCTTTTACTGAATTTTCGTCTGTCCAAGCGCGTTCTACTCCTTCTACAGTTTGATTATACGCCTCTTCGTTGCAGATGATGTCCTTGATAGGTTTCGGAATAAGTCTGTTATGTTCCTTTCTCAGCTGCACAAGTTTTTAGGCTGTTCCCATTGTCCTCGTGTATGGCACACTCCATGGATTCTTGTAAGTTAGGACACGGTAGACAGTGGCGCGCGCTTCTCCGTCAAGCTCTTTGTGCTTCCTTGGACTCTTCATGCGCAAAAGAACTAAGAGAATGTTCTGTGAAGCTTGCACAGAATTGCGAAAAGGGATGATGGCTACGAGGAGCAGTTTTAAGAGGTAGTTTTTTCAAAGCCGTAATGTTCATCCACCTGAATGGTACTTGTACTAGAAGTTTAGCGATGTAGGTAAGCCATGTGCGAAGTAGCAAAGTCAAGGGATAGCAAACAGCCATAAAATCAAGCGTTTACAAAAAAGGACAAGTATTTTGGGACGGAGGGAGTACAACATTTTGGTAGGATTGGATCCAAACTGATTCACTAGAACCAGACCATCGATCTATCGATTCGAATGCCACACAGGTCTCGGTGAGCGCGCCAGCAATTCCAAATGCAAACGAACCCCAGGATCTTGAGCGCACGTTCAACAGACGCGCGGAAAAGTTCGAAATCAACACATGCGTGGAGCGGCACGACAACGCGGGTAGCACTTCGTTCAAAGTGGTAAAAAAGCGAAAGAACATATTTTCACTATCTGCTAGCCATGGGCAAAGTTACTAGCGCGCGATGTACAGACTCGCGCTTCATTCGAAGTGGGCGGGATGACATTCGCGAGGGAAACCAACGGCACGCTTCGTTGTGGGATGGTGTACAGACTACTTGATGTTGTGACCTAGTCGGCGGAGACCACAGTGGAACTGTGGCTCAGGGCGAAGCACTCACTCAAAGGCGTGGTTGGGAACAGCCGCGAGGGATGATGATGTCCGCTTCGCTAGTCCGCAACGCGATTTCGCCTATGTCGTCTGGCTTCACAAATAGGCATGCCGAGCGTTCGTATGTTATGCACACTTCCAGAACGACCGGTAACGCTGCGCTGCCTAGATCCGCGATGTTGGGGCTCACCCGTTTCCTTGGCGCCTCTCCTCGAACCGTTCGGTAACAAATTTTGTAGCGGTGTCGGGGTTGAGTGTCTTGCAGGCCACGGAGACGCTCTGCAGTCCAGTCAGATACGCCGCTATCGTGGAGTCGACGCATACGTGGTCGAACTTGCAGTCGACGGGCTGACCGATAAGTATTTAGTCGATGTGCGCATCGTCCACCCCCGTTGTTAGCGTTTCAACACTGTCCTCGATTGGTGGCAATGGATGGGTTGCGACTGTCACGTAAGCTAGGGTCTACACGTGAACGTGGGCGTCAGCTCGCTCTATCTTCACTCCGATTACGTACTTTCGACGCGGCGTAGTGTGTGTAACGGTAGTCGCGCGTGCGCTGAATCTTATGATCACCAATTGGGTGTGGGAAGCAGAACATCTTGTGGAGGATTTGGAGTGTGAAGTTCAATTCGAAATTGTAGTAAATTTAATTACAGACAACATCGCCACACTAAGGTACAGTAATTTCATGATTTGGGCTGCACCCAACAGCGATACCACACTGGGTAGTGACGTGAACCATACCCTCTCTTTTCTGTACCGTACAGTACAAACCAAAGCTGCGTAGCGCCACTGTACCCGTACAGCAGTGCAATGAGGCTTTGTGTGGGAGTATTGTACACGTACAGTAAATTTACTGTATTTTTGGAATCGTATCTGTGGGTAGTTTCGTTTATTCTGCACTGCTGGACGAAGTATTCTACTGTAGGGTGAAGGTGTGGAGAGAATCGCATGTACACAATTATTGAATCGATGCTGCGAAGGACTGTCCAACTCGTGCCTATAGTTGAATATTATAGTTGAATATTAACGGATCTGCAATTTTACCACAGCAACTGATATTTAACTTTTCTTAGGTGTTCATATGGATAGGGCCGCCAAATTAGAACTAATTTCTGATCACTACAACTGAGTCTAGTAAAGAGGACTCACCCTTCCGATACAGTAAGATTAGTCGTACTTTACCGGTACTGGTATGGTACAAGTTGATTCTCTACACAATCAACTGGCTGTGCGATGTTTCTCAAGGTATGGGGTACAGCACTCGGCTGGAACTATGATTGAAGAATGGAATTATCGTCACCATGAACCTAAACTTTTTGTGTTTATTGTAAATTACTATATCCAAGCTGTACCAGGTTTTTCGACGACGAAACCTGCACTTCTATTTCGACCATGAAACCCGTAAATAACCTTTTGGCACTAAGGAAACGATACTGCACTTTTCGTAAATAGTGTTTACTGTATTCGAAAGGAAACCGACCACAATACAGCGAGAATGCTCTGAAATGTGAAAGTTCTTGCAGTACCCTGTTAAATTAGGGAAATCTCTTTCAAAATCACCTATCGTATCGGCTGGATTGTACTTTACTGTAGGTCCTGTACAGGTACGGTACCCAATAGGATTATAAGGATCGCTAGAAATACTGTCGTGCTGCACCTGGTGATACTGTATAGACAACGACTGAGCTACCAATAGATTCTAAGTGGACGTCGATGGGTGCAGGTGCCGCTTACCTCATGTCATTCGGACACACCTTTCACACGTTAATTTTGATTAATTTATGAAGCATAATTGAACCCTGTCTTTCAACCTTATAAGAAAGCCAGTCACCATCAATCCTCAACCTTCGCCCACAAGAATGCGGCTGTGCTAACTGTGCTTCCTCGAGCTGGAATTCGAGTGTACTACCGATTCTTGTCCTCGTGAGCTCCTCTGTCTTGTTCCTGAGTAATTGACGATAACTCCTAATCATCGTTAAGAGTCGATCGCCAACTATCGATTCGAAGATGGGCTGCTGCTTCTCCGCTGTTCATCCTCAAATAGTTACTCCACTGACCAATCCCGCCCCCTTGTATCCACCCTCTTTGGGTGTATGTGACCAAAGTGAAATTGTTCCTGACACCAGCATCCCTCAACTCGTTCTACCTTTGTCCATTTTCGATCACGCTACCGCTTGTTCAACCCCCAAGAAGAGACATGCAAGAAGGAACTTTGAAAAAGACGAGCCTTGTGCATCGCATGATTGTTGATGGTAGTGATGGGGACAGCGCCGTACCATCGACAAGTAATTGAAAACGATTTGTTACGCCATTCTAGTTGAGCCGCTTGACGTTGTACATGAGAATGAATGTAGAAGAAAATTGTTGTTTCGTTAAACTACGTGCCTTGGATCTGTTGTTCGTCGGCGTTTAAGACTTGTTTGTCCCATTTCCGTTGCAATCTTCAGCAGACTAGCCAGCCATTCGGTGCACCGAGATGTCGTCGAGCGATCAAAAAGTAGAATCATTAGACACGTGTTATACGTTTCAAACGAGTTACCGGAATCGCGAGCAGTCGTAATAAAATTTTCAATCTATGCCGAGTTGACGGCAGCTGGTCACAAATCGTGAAGAGCCGACCATGAACGCGAAATTGGCTCACAGAAAATGGCGGATATCTCACGGCTCGATTGAGCATAGTGAGACGGGTTGGAGTGCGCGTGCCCAAGGCGATGTTTCGTGAACTGCCCAAGTCAGACAACTGGATTGAGACCGAGGTAGTGTCGAATGGTTTGCGTGTGGTTAGTCGAAAGGAGTGGCGTGCGAGTGGTACACCAAGATGCGGCGCGTTTTCGACCTGCCGGCATCCGCTCGTGGCTAGTGTTCCAACTGGGATGGTTTTCTAGCTTATGCGTGGCGGTGGTCGACGTTGTTGCCGTTTTATGTGACTCAATTCTATTTTATGACCCCAAGTTTCCCTCTGTCGCCACCGACCCGATAACTTGCTTGTGCTACTGGTCTGAAAAACTAATTCCTCTACAGAACAGCACTCATCTACTCTGTACGAGCAGTAACGTACGATACTGTATACTAAATTTCAACTCCCGCCTTTCACCTTACTCTCTATTGCGTCTCCATCCTGCTGAATGTGAATTTGAGTGGGTAGAAAGGACGTGTGGGACAAAGACGAATTGTCGATTGATGAATTGTGGTTTCTTGTAAATTAAGATACTCTTGTACACGTCGTGGATGTAGATGAAACATTAGTTTGCGTTAATGTCAATCAGACTACCACTAGAGAGCACTGCAACTCCTTTCATGTTCTTGTACACATTACCGACATCAATGAATGATGCATGCGGAAAACGGTTTAGCGAGCAGACGAAGCAATGAAGCCTTGGAAAAAACTTGCGACATCTTTCAGCGCGGTGGTGCAGCTCAAAAAAATGAGCGTGGAACCTCAAACGTCACAATATTCCCTTCCACTTTTTACAACTCCACAGCCGAGCTGCAGGCAACCATTTAGAAATCCTCTGAGAGCAATTGTGCGGTATACAGCGGTTCAAATGCATTTAACTAAAAGAACTGCTCGGTGCCGAACGGATGATACGAGCCGACCACGGCGCGCTTCGCATCGAACTGTTGGATAACCTCGCGAAGCGTTCGCCGTAGGTCGCAGTGTGGGTTCCGTTCATCCGAAACACGGAACAACGCCGACGCTTTGATATACAGTCGGTCGTCGTCGCCGAGTCACAGGAAACTCGTGACGCCCACCTCGCTAGTACGAAACGCGAAGTGGTCAACAGTAAACTTCTCTTGCGTTGTCTGCACCAGGTGCTCCAGTTTAACGAACAGACATGACGGGCGGTCATAATGGGCGAACGCTTCTACAACGACCGGTATCGTCTCGCGGCTAAGCCCACGAAGCGTTTGTGGTCACAAGAGAAACACTTAGGAAAAGCGGAATTAGCTTTGCGGTCGACGTCGACTAGCCCCGCGCTCAATTCAGGGATACCAGCACAGTCGAAACGATATGCTTGAGCAGATGTCGACACGCCCAAGCGTCCTCCCTGTGATAAAAGCTTGCGGTATTTATCACTGAAGGACGGCTCGTGCCTCGCCGTGAGCACCCCGTGGCCAAGCACGAGGTAGGCGCGCCCGCGGCGGACGTGAATCGGGTCGAAGTAAATGCATGGGTTGTGTAGCGGTCACTATACACTTGTAGATAACGATATCGTGTGGCACGGCACCGCGAGCCAACACAGTTGCTAGTAGTGGGAGTGGCGAGCGTCGCGCAAGCCGGGTGAGAATTGTCGAAGCGTCTCGCTAGGAGGATCAACAGACCAAACGAGATTCGGTGTACTGGTGTCAATTCTACCTTCCAAAGATAATTCTGTAAGTCTTTTACAACTGCTCTTCCTGTTTTGTGGATCTTTATCGGACCGCAAAACTATAAGCCGTAAATTGCATTTGTCCCGTTTGCCAGCAGTGCATCTACTGTAGTTCACAAATTGACAGTACAGTATTCGAAAAGAATCCAACCACTGTCAAGGTTTGATGTTCGTACGCCAGCGTGTCGTAGGGCGGAAACCTTATTTATGTGTACAGTACTGTGTGTTTCAAACTTACGCAGGCTGTGTCACACTTAATAGGATTACAAGGATTTCTTCAAATACAGTTCTGCAGTGCGGCACGCAAGATTCTAAGTGGACATCTGAGGAGTGCACCTGCACAAGAATGTATCATATCTTTATCCTTTTGATCCTCTCCCAAAACGTGCGGTTTACCAGGGGTATAAAAAGGCATCGCTTGTTTCGAATCTGACACGATGTATCCGCTCTCGACCCAACAGTGGATCGTCAACATTCGATTCGAACATGGGGTGCTGCATCTCCACCGCTCACCCTCAGGCTCTTACTCCCTTGACTGTACCTGCGCTCTTGCACCCGCCTTCATTGGAAGTGTGTGACCGAAGTGTGATCGTTCCTGACTCCAACATTCCTCAACTCGTTCTACCTTTGTCCATCTTCGATCACGCCACCACTCGTTCAACCCGTAAGAAGGGACGTGCAAGAAGGAACTTTGATAAGGATGCTCCTCGTGCATCGCATGATTGATGATGGTAGTGATGGGGACTGTGCCATCCCATCGACAAGTAATTGAAAGCGATTTGATACGCCATTCTAGTTGAACCGCTTGACGTTGTACATGAGAATGAATGAATTTAGAAGAAAACTGTTGTTTGATTATTGTATGTGCCTTGGATCTGTTTGTCCGCCGACGTTTAAGACTCGTTTGTCCCGTTTTCGTTGCAATATTCTACAGACCAGCCAGCCAGTAAAGTAAAAGCGCTTGCCATTGATCTGTCTGGTTTTAGTATGCCATGCTGTGAACAATACAGCATTGTATTTCTTACAGAAGATTCATTGTATACGGTTGGATCGAAAATGATGCAAATTGTTTCCCTGAAATTAGTGTGTCGTCGTTACAAGAACCACAGACGTTGTGTCGCGATACCGCCATCGCTCGATTCGAATGCCACACATGTCTCGGTGAGCGCGCTAGCGTTTCTCAAGGCGAACGAAGCCTCAGATCTTGGGCACACGTTCAACAGACATGAGGAAGAGTTCAAAATCAACACATTCGTGGACCATGACGAGGACACTGGTAGGGTTTCGTTCAAGTTGGTGAATAACCGCAAGAATGTGTTGTTCCTATCTGCCAGCCGTGGCAAGGATGGCAAGTGCGCGGCGTACAGAATTGGGCTTCATTCGAAGGGGGAAGATGACATTTGCAAGGGAAGCCGACGGCGCGCTTTGTTGCGGGATTAGGTACAAACTACTGATACTGTTGTCTCATCCTCCGAGATCACGGCGAACCTGGGGCCCAAGGCGGATTATTTGCACAAACGCGTGGCGTTGTACAACCACGAAAATCGCGACGCACCGATTCGTATGGACTCGGAGGGCACGTGAAACATCGGAGTGAAGCCGGTGTTGGGAATGGTTGGCATGTGCGCAGGGCAGGATAATACATAGCAGAACTTGGCGCATAGTCACAGATGTTATGGAAGAAGGGGTGTGAGTGAAGGTGTGAGAAGGAAAATGATGGACGTCTCACGGCTCAGTCGAATACCAACTGCAACCGGTTGGCGTGTGCGTGTAAAGCACAAGGCGATGTGTTGTGAACTCAGCTAGTCGGACGACTCGATTGAAGTCAAAGTAGCGGCGCAGGATTCGCGTTTGGAGGTGTGCTAAGGTGTCGTGAGCTTGGGCGTGGCGACATTGAGTATGACGGTAGTCGTTGTCGTCCTATGTTTTACGTGATTCAATTATATTTGATGGCCAAGTTTTCGCAAAACCTAATCATTCCGCTCTTCCTCAGGGTTTCTCTTGCGACGACGAGCCGATTGCGTACTGTACTAATGCTTTTGTGTGATAAACAAATCCCTTGTCCCATATGCTACGAACCAAAACTCATCTGCTCTTTACGTACAGTAACGTACAATACCCTACACTACATTTTACCTTCCTCCTTTTCCCTCAATAGTTTCTTCATCGTCCTCCATATGAACTCGAGTGGGGGAGACCAAAGTGTGGGATAACGGCATGCCTTGGATTGACAAATTCGAATTGATTTCTTGTATACACATCGTCGGTCCAGATGTCTCGTCTACTCGATGAAACGTCAGTTTCCGCCAATGTCAATCAGATAAGCAATCGTTGTACGAATTGCAATTCTTTCATCTTCACGTGTTGTACATAATTATCCACGTGAAAGAGGGATGCGTTTGGAAAACTATTTATCGCATTGACGAATCAAGGAAGCGATAGGAAGCGAAGACAGAAGAAACTTGTGACATCTTCCCAGCGTGGCAGTGCAGTTAAAAAGGGATGAAGATTGTCAACGGTAACGCCAGTGTCCTAGAATATCTAGTTCCAACACCGAGCCACCGACAACCAATTCCAAATCCTTTGAAGACACTTGCGCGGTATGCATAGGTTCGAATGCTGTCGCGCACAAGAACCGAATAAAACTTGTTTTGAGCCAAACTTTTGGATGACCTAGCGCAGCGTCCGTTGTGCGTCGCGGTCCAGGTTCTGTTCATCTGAAACAGAGAGCCACGCTGACGCTTTGACGTAGACCCACTCGTGGTGAGTAAAAACAAGGTGGTGACATCAGCCTCGATTGTACAAAGCGCGAAGTGGTCAACGATTAGTTTCGCCTGTTTCCTCTGTAGCAGGTGCTCGACGCCGGTGGGGTGCTCCCGCTTCACGAATAGCCATGTGAGCAGTTGTACCTGGCGTACACTTCAAGAACGGCCTGTACTACTGCGCACTTTAAACCCATAGAGTTGGGACTCACTTATTTTGCCTGGAATCTCGCCTCGAAGCGTTCAGTACCGAACTTTGTAGGGGGTGAGCGTCGGTTCGACCAGGGCCACACTGACCAGTCGAGTCGGATACGTAGCTGTAGCGGAGTAGACATATGCGTGGTCGAACTTGTCGTTGATGGGCTAAAAGATAAGCGTTCCGCCCATATGTGTATCGACTATCCTGCCTATCAGCGGTTCAACACTGCCCTTGATTGTGGACAATCGATAGGTTGTAAGTGGCGCATACGCTGAGGTCTACAGGTGAACGTGGGAGTTAATTCACGTTGTCTTCGCCCCGTTCGTGATGCTTCGACGCGGCACAGTGTGCGTACGGTGTGTCACGGGCATGGTAAATCGCACGCCCACCGATAGTATTACAGCATAGGTCTGCATCTAGGGGAAGATTTGGAGGTCGAAAATCAATCCGAAATTTAATTAAAAATAACCTTGTTACTTTTTTGTATTTTGTTTCTCTAAATAATGTGTCTCTTGCTACAGCTGAAGCGATGTGAATGAATGACCAATTACGACGCGGAAACTTCAGTTGGCAGCTGCAAAGTTAATGCACAGTTTCGCAAATAACATCTGAGGAGGAACGTTCCATACTGTGTGTAAAGTGAATTTAGAGTCTCTTCCGCGAACGATGGATTGTCTAACTTCTGCCTTCTTCAGCATTCAAGCTTTAAAATTAAAACTTTTCAGAATTAATTTCAAGTATTCGAAGTTAATTTGCTAATTGACACTGTGCTTACTATGTCAATTACTAGAACCACTGTTCGAGTAGTTTACTGATTAATTTCAATGCGGTTCAACAAGTAGGAGAGTTGTATTGGGCAGTTCTACATTCTCCTTGTTCGTAATGTTTCAATTTATTGTCAGAAAATTCACATTTGTACAACTACAGCATGCGTTGATGCACAACTGAATAACTATCAGGAGCCGTAATTCAGCAGGTAGGGCTTGCGATCAGTTAGTATCGATGGCAACATGCCGTTCAGCACTCGCTATTTTTCTTTTTGGTGGGTTCTTAATGAGCTAGCCAGAAGATTTAGAGCATGATAGTCGTAGTTGCACGTAGTCCACATCTAGAGGTATCGGTATAAGTCTTTCGATACATGGACATTGATTAATTTTAAAATTATTGTCAAATTTGTCTGCGTAGACTCCAAATGTAAGGAACTAGTTCTAGAGTGATCTAGATGTTTCCGGAGGCTTCTACGAAACTCTACATCATTCTAGAAAGTTCCAGAGAATTCCATTTGTGTAACATTTATATGACTTTCTTACAATTAAAATTAGTATAAATACCGAAGTCGACTAGCCACTTTGGGCATCCAACATTCACCTTCGATTAGAATACTTACCAGTAAAGTTCAACTTTAATTTCAACCATTTCACTAGTAACATCGGCCAATTTGACGAAACTGGTAAAGGGGAAGAGTACAGCAGAACTTTTGTCAAATAGTTAGGAGGCTGGATCACTATCTTTCGATCACATTGTCTGAGCGAAAAGATTATACGCGTTTTAGCTCGTCATCTTAGTACCTCTTGTCCCAGGATTGAGCTATTTAGGGTTTACCGGACAGGCACCTAAGTTATCAAGAAAGCCTAAGCCGGAGTATCCCTCTGCACTACTATTGGACTATTTCCTGTTAGTTAGGTCCACCGACTGGGTCACAGAATTTGGTAAAGCACACAGAAAGGCTCTTGTTCATCTGGTGCTAGTGGAGATTTATACAAAATAATAGTGTACTTTCAACGGTAAACGAGATGAATTTACTGTTAGAACCTGGATGTATCAAGTGGAGCAGTACTTGGACTTATTACAGGTTGGTAATGATCTCAAATTGGATGATCTGACAAAATTTCTTTAGCTGCCACATTTCTTTCAGTCACGACCGCCGCTTGGTGGTATACTCCTGTCGGATCGAGTACTGTTCCTAACAGTTGGAGTGACTGCGAAGCCGCTTTGATTCAAGAATTTGTTCCTTTCGATAGTGTTCGAAGGTATAGAGACAAATTATGCAAACTTGTCCAAAGAACGTCAGTCTCAAGTTATTTTTCTGTATTCCGAAACATCGCTTGACGATTCCAGGTATGAGTGAAGGGGAGCAGGTTGATCACTTCTGCCAAGGTTTGAAACCTAATGTACGATTGGAATTTATGAAAGCTGGAGTCCACTCAATTAATGAAGCTTCAAGAATTGCGCTGAATATTGATGCTGCACTATTTGGCGTAGGAATGTATCGCAACTATAGTACAGAGACATCTAGACCAACTCCTATGGAAATCGGCAACCTTGAACAGAAGAAACGTGATAGGGAAAGAAGCGCTTGTTTTAAGTGCCATAAGGTCCGCTGCAGACCTTATAAGTGTGCGAACAAAGGTCGACAGAAAGTAATGACCGGAAATACAAGCATGAGTAAAGAATTGGAATGTACTAGCAGTCAGTCGGAAAGCTGACTGGTCCTCCAAAAATGGTAAAAGACACTCTGGCTGTACCAGAATTGAGTGCATTTAGAGCCTTACAAAATAGGTTTGAACGCTTGGTAAGCGTTGTGGATGTTTTGAGATGCAAAGTAGCAGATTTTATACCCCAAAACGTTAAGTTTAGTGCAGTTCATTATGAAAAAAGTGAAAGAATCCTCATCGAACGACTTATACCAATGGATGATTTCATTTTACTCGATGGATCACCAGATGGAAAGAAAGCGCGAGTACTCAAAGATGATGGACGCAATAATAATATTGTATCGCAAGAGTTTTTCGAGAAACATTGCAAGGACTTCAACTGGAAGCAGTGTAATGTTGAAGTGAGTCATTCACAGAAAGGATTAGTTGAAAAATCATAAAAGCCATCCTAGGAGCTACATTAACTATTGGAAAGCACTCGTACAAGTTAAACTGGCTTATAGAGAATTTTCAGCACAACGTGCTTCTTGGAATGCCATGGCACGTGGCCCATAATCTGTCAATCAATTGTAAGAATAGGATTGTGAAGGTAGTCGAGAGGGAATTAGCGAATGATTCTTTCGAAGAAGCAGAGATCAAGATTCTAAATTTAAGTGTTAAAAAATTCAGAAATATGATGAAAAAAACGGTCATATGTATATATTTTCCGTCATGTTCCGAAAACGAGACTTATGAACAAATCTGGAATGGCAGAAGAAATTTCGAAATACTCGAATCCAGGTCTCAGAATAATATTAATGAAGTTTAATACTGTATTTAGAGAAGAATTACCACTCGAATTAACGCCCGAAAGAGTAATGGATCATGAGATTGAAACAGACAAGGAGGCTAAACCAACGCATAGGCCGTTGTATCAACTATCTCCAATCGAACTAAAAGCCATGAAAAGTTATGTTCATGATATCTTGGATAGTGGAAAGGTAAGGCCCAGCAAGTCACCATATAGAAAACCTTTGTTCTATGTCAAAGAAAAAGATAAGCCGTTACGAGGTGTAGTTGATTATTGAGGTCTAAATCGAATTACAAAGTGAAACAATGCTCTTTTGCATCGTTCGGATAAGATGTTCGACATGTTTGGAGATGCAAAAATATTTTCAACATGGATCTCAAAACAGAATTTCACCAAATTAGAGTCAAGCCGGAAGACATAGAAAATACTGGTTTTAACACGAAACACTGTCAGTTTTAGTATTTGTTTATGCCAATGGGAGTATGCAATGCGTCTGCAACCTTTCAATCACTCATGAAGCATATCTTTTATGATTGTCTTGATGTACTCATGGTCATTTGCATGGATGATCTATTGATATTCAGCAGAGATGAAGAATCACACCCAAAACATCTGAACATAGTTTTATCTCGTCTTAAAGCTCACCAGTTATACGTACCGTCTAAGAAGTGTGAGTTTATGAAACGAGAAATTTCACTTCTCGGCATGATTGTTGGAAGAGGAGGAATCAAAGTTGAACCGAAAAAAGTCAAGGTCTTACAGAATTGGCCTAAACCAATGACATTGACAAATGTAAGAAGGTTTATGGGTCTCCTTCAATTTTTCGACGATTCATCAAAGACTTCAGTAAATTAGCGGCACTTTTAACAAAACTAACACAGAAAGGCGAGAGAATCCAAAAATGGGATGACAAATGCGATGGACCATTTGAGTCATTAAAGAATACCAAAACAAGTGCGCCAATACTTGTATCACCTGATTGGGAGAAACCCTTCCGAGGACATATTGATGCCTCGAGTACAGCCGTTGGTGGCACTCTGGCACTACTAGATGATAGTGGTAAGGACAGAGTGATAGCTTTCTTCTCAAAAAAGGTGACTCCGGCAGAACAGAATCACACAACTAATGACAAGGAACTACTGGGACTCATATACTTCTTACAAAGATTCAGATGCTTCCTCGAAAGATCGAATTTTGAGATATTTGCAGATAATCAAGTATTGAAGAATTTCTTTACCAAACCTTAGCTGAGTAGAAGAGAAGCGAGATGGCTTGAGACTCTTGGAAACTTTGGCATGTTTCCTATCTCATTGAAGCCAGGAAAGATAGATGTGTTAGGTGACACCTTATCGAGAGCGCCACATGCATCTATGAATATTCTTGAAATTCTAAAAATGGATCTTGACGAGATCTTGAGTGGCTCTAACGACGACAAAATTCTGTTGCGCTGTACTAAAGCATATAAAAAGAATAAAATGTGCCTGGTGAGATCGTAAGAAAGAAGATTGATAATGTTTACCATTATTTCATTACGAAGATGGTAAACTTATGTATCAAAGAAAAAATGTGTGCAAAGAAAAGCAATTTTTACAGTAATGCAGTTAGCACATGATGCAGGAACTGCAGGTCATTTTGGATACTTCAAGACTCTCTCGAGATTACGAAACTACCATCGGAAGCACAAGTCAAGGGATGTGAAAAATTATGTCCAAGGTTGCTTGATATGCCAAAAAAAGGAAAACCACTGGGGGAAGGAGCTGACAGAACCAACTTCTTCAGAAGTTCCCGAAGACGATGGGGTTCCATTGCAAGTGACTTCGTTGCGAAGCTTCCAAAGGCAACAAATGGATTCGACAGTATCACTACATATGTAGGTCGCTTGCCGCGAAGAGTCCACTTAATTCCATCGAAAGACTCTGATACTGCTGCCGATGTCGCAAATTCATTCTTTAGCAATATATTTAGGCATCATGGAATGCCAGACAGTATTGTATCCGACCGAGATCCGAAATTTACCTCCAAGTTTTGGACAAGATTGATGGAACTGTACAGAGTGAATCTGAAAATTTCTTCGAGCTGACATCCTCAGACAGACGGAGCGTCTGAGATTATGAACCAAATGGTTGAAAATTATCTGAGATGCTATTGCAATTATCATCCAGATGATTGGGATGAGTTATTTCCAGGAGCAGAATTTGCATACAATTCAACTGTGAGTGATGACTTAAGAATGACTCCATTCGAAGCGCATTTGGGCTGAAATCCTAAATCGCCTTTAGATTTGGTGTCGGCTACGAAACTACCAAACGAGACGGTGTCTGAATTCAAGGAAAGACTCAAAGCAACATTGGAAGACGTCAAATTTGCATATGAACTGGCAAAAGCTGATCAAAGCGCTAGATATGGTACATGAATCATTCCTATAAATCAGGAGATAAAGTATGGATTAAGAAAAATTTATTTAAAGATTCATATTCGAAATCTCTAGAGTCTGATAAATTGTTTGCAAAAAGGTTTGGTCCTTGCACCATATTGGAGTTAGTAGGAAAGAATGCCCGGAGGCTAAATCTACCGAGCCATTTAGAAATACATGTTGTTGTAAATATGGTGCATACTGTACCTCACTCCGAACAACCAAGTGAGATAGCTGCACCCGTCGTACAAAGACCTGATCCTGTTACTAGTATAGAAGGGACTGAGTATATTGTTGACAAAATATTAAAACATCGCAAACAACGTGGCGAGTATCAATTCTTGACACTCATGAAGGAGCTTGAACCAATGACGCAGAGTGGCAGCCTAGTCGTGACTTTGTTGATACAAACGGTACTATTAATGAAGAATTTCTAAATTATATAAAAAAAATAACATTTTAAATCGCTTGTATGATAATGATGTTGTCGAGGTCGACAACAGCGGGGAGGCAGGAAAAGTGTAAAAAACTAGTTCTAGAGTGATCTAGATGTTTCCGGAGACTTTTACAAAACTCTACATCACTCTAGAAAGTTCCAGAGAATTCTATTTCTGTAAACTTTATGTAACCTACTTACAGTTAAAATTAGAATAAATGATGAAGTCGACTAGCGACTTTGGGTATCCAATATCCACCTTTGATTAGAATACTTACCTGTAAAGTTCAACTTTTATTTCAACCGTTTCACTGAAGAGCCTTATGTCTTTGCTCTGCCATGCTTTCTTATCAAATTTCTATCCAGTTTCCTTGTTAGTGTGTTCAGCAAAAGTACTGTCATCTCATGCAATGGTAACATTCACTTAGGATGAAACTAGACCTGATTTATTTCCACTCACATGTCTAGAAAATAGTGACATGTACATAGCCACAGCTTTTATTTCCCATTCTTCAGTTACGCATTTTGAGAACGTTGCACGCCAGCAGTCAGCACTATAGGTGATTCCATCAAGTAGACGAAGCAGTTTCAGTACATATCCGGCTAGAACAAATAACTGCCGATTTGGCAGAAGAAATACTACACGAAATAGTTCGCTTACTGACAGTAAGTAAGTTTTTAATAAAAAAGAACTGAGAATGACGTTGAACCTTTCCGGGAAATTTTTCTGAAGAATCTTGCCTCATCTTTCACGAAGAACGAAATTTTCTATCTCATTCTTTCGAGTATATTCAATTCCTGTACTGCATATTCTCAGGCCCGGGAAATTGACTTCCTTGCGCAGATTATTCAAGATGAATCTGTTTTTCGTTTCTTTCAATTTTTACGGAAAACGAAATAATAGCAGCTTGCCATTAAACGTATTTGGCAATTTCTTTCCAATCACTGTTTCGATATATTCAATATCCACAAGGCTTTGCTGATCGTCTCTTGTCCATAAATTGTATGCAGTCTTACAATTGCAACAAGTCTTTTCTGTTTCTGCGCCTACTAATTGAGCTTCAATCGTTTTCCGCATATGCCTAGATTCCGTACACCATGGCATCAGCATTAAATTCTTGGTAAAGGCAGATAGAGGCCATCCAGAAGTACCGCTCTTCCGTTCTATGCGCTGTTCAAGAGCGTTACCAAGCTCTATGCATAATTCCTGCCACTCAGTTTAGTCATTTGCATGAGGCACGATACACTTTGCCCATGATTCAGAAGAGAAAGCCTGCTTAAGATACTTACACTGTGTAAATTCAGCTTCCCCTTTTCTCGAAAGAGTAATACTCTTTCTACAGGTCCTTGTAATTAACGAAGAGACAAAACCTTGTTTCTATTCGCTTTCTTGACAACCGAATCGTACGATAGTTTTGATTATTCTATTCTAACACGCTGGTGCTCTCTGGAAGTATTAAACTCGTTCTTCACAATTCGCAAAGCTTAATAGAAGTCTGTCGCTTCGCTTTCTTCAAAATTATTGTATAATAGCGATGCTTGGGCACGAAATAAGCCGTGTAGATATTTATACCGCTCATTCATATACTTGCATAAATCGATAGCTATGTCCATGTACTTGCCAACGAATTCATAGAATTTCTATTCATCTGCACCACTATATTTTGTTTCTTTAGCCAAGAAAAGTTTGAATAAATTGTTTGCGTGTCCAAATGCACAGTATTGCTGTACACATGCTCGACAGGATCAAAAGGTGAGTCTTGAGATTTTGAAATAAGTAGTTATCTTTCGTTATTGCCTAGGGAATGGATTCGTTCGGGTGCAGATTTCTTTTCATGCTTTTTTTGAGAATGAAGGGTAATAATGCTGCCGATAAGATTTGATTCTGGCTTCGGTTCTGGGATAGTGCGTACACGGTTTATATTCCTGGATTCATAGAAATATCAGTATGCTGCGTAATATGGAGGTGATGGAAACTGGAGAAGTAGCTCATGTTAGCTTATCTGTGGCCGAGAAGTCCTGAGCCGATCAAGTTTATTTAGGTGTAGAAAAATGACTGTAGCCGTCGGGAGGACTGTAAACTCTCGGCTGCGTAAGATGGTACGCCTTGCGAGCAAGCTGAATATGATGAGACCACTGGCCGAAAGCCAGAATCGGGATATCCCAGAAAGGATCTCCAGTGTGACATAACAAGCGGTGGGACAGTTGTCACGGGATCTATCCCCCAAGCGAAGTTATGAAAATGCGAGACTTGCAGCTACGGAGGCAACAGAGTGGATCGAGTTTGACATTAGCACTTCACGTCCAAACTGCGGTCAGTAGCCAGGCTGGATCTGCACCAGGCGGAATTGGTCCGTATAAGGTTGTTGTCTTTTTTAGTTCAGCGTCCCCGGCGAACTTATGTCATTGATAGGCGAAGCTTGCGGAGCTAGTTCTAGGCTATCCGAAAATTATACAACGAAGTTGTAACGGCTCAGAAAGAGCCCATAACTACAAAAAGTGTCAGTAGTGCGCTCGTTTTACAAGAATAGACTAGGTAGGGTTGACAGTTACGAATTATGTGGCAGCTGCAATGTCAGCATACGAGGCTGGCAGTAGTTCATTGCAGTGACAACAGATGATGTTGGCAATAGGTTTTGATGCTGTGTATGATCTGACAACAGTTTATTGCTAAATAAAAATGGCAATAGTGAAGATTAACTGCTGGCTGATAGCTTGTGTACGCCTAAAATAAAAATCTTAAGGAATTAAAAAGAGCAAATATAAAAAGGAGAAACGAAAGAAAGAAAAGCTTATTAAAGGAAACAAAGAAAAATGAATAAAGCAATTTATGAAAAGGAGAAACAGGTGTATAAGGAGGCCATAGATTATACATCGGATGAATCTGGAACGGTAGTGGGTGATAAGACATCGGTGGGCAATAATACTTTGGTGCATGGAAATGAATCAATGGATAGAAGGATGGTCATTGCCTGTCCTTTATTGATACATCAAAAATCCACTTAAAAAAGTAATTGAACGGCATCTGTGTAAGTTCAGCTACGAGCGTCAACAGTAATATTGGGTTGAGCGTCGGTTACAACATTTGGGATAGCGCAGGTAAAAGCTTATATAGAAAACATGAATTAACGTCTGTTTAAACATCGAAGTAAACCCAGAGACATACCCTACTCGCCAATGTGGTTCAGCAAGTAGGAGATTTGGGTAGGGCTTTTGTAAATTCTTCTTTTTCGTAATTTTTCAACTCATTGGTAGAAGTTTCACTTTTAAACTACGCCGGCATGCGGTGGTAGGCAACCGAATAAGTATCTTGAGACTGAATGCTGCAAGTAGGGCTCTCGATCAGTTAGTAAGTATCGATAGGAACATTCCGTTCGGCACTCTAAGATTTTGTTAGAGACAGCTTGAAACTCCGTTCTTGCTTGGAAAGTATCGTTGCTTGAGTAGGCAAAATCTAGGTAACCTTTCTCGATTTCTTGAAAAAATTATCGAATGCAGTTCTACAGAACACGACTCTAATCTATTGAGTATAATCGGAACTAGCCAGTCATGAAACAAACATATCCATAATATTTATGGGCTGCCTGAATTTTTTCAGCAGAACATCTATGTTTTTTATACGTTTGATTTAATTCCACTATTTCTGTATATTATTGAAGCTTTGGCAAGCCATCTCCTGTAACTGTTGATTATTTTTGCTTCGTCAAAAAATTGTGATACTATTATTCTACACGGGTAAGCAATTGTTTGTCTGTTCCTTTCCACTGCTGCATAAGGGTTCGTTGCAAGCATCTTCAAGCATCTTGTCAAAAATTACTACTGTACTATGGTAGTTACAACTTACTTTTGTGTACAGTAAAGCACAGTACAGTAGTGCATTTTGCATTATTTTACAGTACGGTACTATAGTTTTCACTGTCCGGTACCCCCTTTGTTACAGCTATGCCACGTAGCCCCTGCTATAATTAACCAAATTCTACTGAAGCAGTTCACTGCTTCAATATCACCTACCGTATTGACACAGATATTGCATTTCTGAAAAGGTAGATTCAATATTCTTCTGTAAATACGGCAGAGATAGAAACTGGGAGATTATCTAACACAAGCCGCAGATCGACAAAAAGCGAAAACTAAAAATCAATTTGAATCAGAAAGTAGAGGAAGAGGAAAATGTACTGGACACGAGATTAGGATGCTCGGTAATAGTAGAAGAACCTACGAAAAAATTATCCAAAAATAAAGGAAGCAGCCAACTACATTTCTAAAAATATAGCTATGTGTTCTCAGCACAGATCAAAGAATCGCAAATAATTTCGGATGAATTTCGAGATTCCATCGTGCACAACTCAGTTACGGAAAGTGTTAATTACTTAGATTATCAGGTAGATCAAAGAGGAGATACCCAATCTGATTATGACTATATGACAAGTAGAACTGTTTGCGATGTGTGTTATGATTGTCAACATTTTACTTGACCTCTACAATATCTTTCTCTCTGGGAGTACCGGACAAAGCAACCTATGGTACTGTGCTATAGACGAATAGAAGAATACAATGTAAAGTGTTCGAAATATGATAAAATAGAGGGACAAACATCTAATAGTAGGATTAAAACGAGTAATTGAGAGAGAAATAGTAGTACCGCAAGTACAGTACTGTACAGTAGTGTCTACAAATTTATTAACTACGGTAGTCAGGGATGTGTGACTTTAATTTTTGCGATTGGAGCCCATGATTTTATTACAGAATTGTTTTCTGATAAGATTTATGAAGTCAATAGAAATTTCAATAATTTTTGAAATCACAATGCGTATGGCAGTGGCTCTTCAGTATCCTTTTTGGATTCTCGAACAAGCAAAAGGCCGAAGTTGTGCGCAGAGTTGCGCGTAAAGTATTTATGTGCCAAAGACAAAATGAATGACATTAGTGCTAGAGGTTTTTTCACCGACTTACGTGACATTGACCAAGATTGTAAAGGACTACACAGTACTCAAACGGATCTGTAGAATTGCATAATGTATACTATCCGCTATACCAATTGAAATAAGTTCAACTCCAAAAATAGCTAATTCCAGCCGTCAAATTGCAATTTATTGTAGTATCAAGTTATAATTACACACCTTTGACAGTAGTACACAGGCTTCTGCACTACTATACAGTACCGACACTAAAATTGGGAAAATTTAAGCAGAGACGGTCGAATTAGTGCAATGTTCTACTTTAAATGGTTTGTATACCTTTACATAAGTCGAAACTCGAATAGTGCAGAAATCCACAGTACTCATCCATGGACAACCTACATGATTAGTCTATTAAGCGTCAGCTGGGAGTAGGAGAGAAGTCGAACTTCGCTCTTTGAGCCGTCAAGAACGTACTGTATCTTCGTTTCGTGTTTCTGCTGAAGCCAGTAGGTTTTTTACGGAAAGTAATTTCAAGACGGGTTCCAAACTATGTCAAACAATTAGATCTACTAGAGAGATTCGTGTTCTTCTAGATTCTTGCGACCGACCATGTTCTTTGTCTCATAGTACAGACCGATCGAAAGACTTTTCGGACGCGGAGTTGGATCGTCCTGACCAAGATCTCGAAAATGAAACTTGAAAGCTTACTTCCTAATCGTACAGTCTACTTAATCTAACCGTGCTATTTAAATCTTATGGATCGAATGGATCATTGATTGCAATTGGATAAACGGCAAAACACATTTCTTGCGAGTTTCAGTAGATGGCACAGATTTTGTAATCATCGAATCTATTCCATTCGACTCGATATGGTTTTTACACAATCGAGATATGTAAAAGTATTAATTCTGGCAGAACTATGAATATTTGGTCAGTTTCCGCACAAGAAGATGGAGTGATAGAATCATTGAATGATAGTTAATGAATAGATTGTTTTGAAACTGACCGAAAGTGAAAAT
>JAAUYH010163828.1_pt1 | contig 22824 bp, 25 predicted proteins | sample 7278061 | NCBI WGS metagenome assembly JAAUYH01 (sample SAMN14350203, study PRJNA611818) | marine sediment metagenome | isolation source: surface marine sediment (0.6m) | place: French Polynesia: Moorea | collected 2018-08 | reverse complement strand
CATAGTCCTTCTTCGCTCGGCCGCAGACGACGACCAGGCCGGCCGGATCCTGCCCATCTTCATCGGCGGCCCCGAGGCGACGGCCATCGCTCTCGCCCAGGAGGGGGTGGAGCCGCCTCGGCCTATGACCCATGACCTGTTCGCCCAGGTTCTCGAGGCCATGTCGATCACGATCGAGAAGGTGGTCGTCACCGAGCTGCGGGAGCGTACCTTCTTTGCCGAGTTGCACATGCGCGGCCCCGACGACGCCAAGATCATGTCGGCCCGCCCGTCCGATGCCATCGCCCTCGCCGTCCGGCTCGGTATTCCGATCTTCGCCGAGCCCGAGCTGCTGGCCGAGGCCGGCTACGACGAGGAGACCGAAGACGAGGCCGAGGAGGCCGAAACCGTCCTCGAGGAGTTCTCGAACTTCATTGAGAACGTCAACCCGGAAGACTTCGCCAGCTGATCGGTCTTCGCCGGACCATCACGATCGCGCGGATCGCGCGACTTCGAACACGTTCGGTAATTGACCGGCGCCGGCCTCGCCCTTAGGATGACGCCTGCGTAATTACAGATCGGTGCTTTGAGACAGGTGGTGACCCCGATGACCATGCCAACCGAGGGCTACAGCGGCAAGAGCACGGCGGAGATCGTCGGCATCACGTATCGCCAGCTCGACTACTGGGCCCGTACTGACCTGATCCGCCCCTCACTGACGGATGCCTCCGGTAGCGGCTCCCGCCGGCGCTACAGCTACCGCGACCTTCTGGAGCTCAAGGTCGTCAAGAACCTGCTCGATGCCGGTATCCGTCTCGAGCAGGTCCGCGAAGTGTTCAGCTACCTCCAGGACGAATTGGGCGAGGACATCGCCACGGCCAACCTCGTCGTGAACGGCCACCAGGCGGTCCTCGTCCGCAGCGGCGAGGAGATCATCGATCTGCTCAACACCGGCCAGGGTGTGCTCAACATCCTTCCGCTGTCGGGGGTCAAAGAAGAGCTCGATGAAGCGATCGTCGAGCTGTTCCCCGCCCAGGCGGGGGCTGCCGAGCACGATCAACCCGCCTCGGCAGCCACCATCTCGTTCTGAACCGCCCCCGCGCGCCCCGGCCGGTCGTCGCTCTCGTCGCGGCACTGCTCACCGTCGCTTGCTCGTCCGCGCCCGACCTCGTGGCGTCGGCGACCACACCGACGGCACCCAGCTCGACGAGCACCGACGCACCGCCGAGCACAGCCCAGACGACCACGACGGCGTCCTCCACGACCATGACCACGACGACGCAGCCCGCAACCACGTCGACCTCTTCGACACAGCCCGCAACCACGTCGACCTCTTCGACACAGCCCGCAACCACCTCGACCTCTTCGACGCAGCCTCCAACCACCTCGACCACTACCGAAACCCCGACGACCACCGTGGCAGAAGACGCGGTCGATGCGGCCAAGGTGGAAGCGCCGGCGTTCCAGTCCTCGATCAGCGCAATCGATGCCTCGATCGCCGACCGGATGTCGGCCTCGTGGCGACCAGGCTGCCCGGTCGAGCTCGCCGACCTGCGCTATCTCCAGGTCAGCCATTGGAACTTCACGGGCGGTGTGGCCGTCGGGGAACTGATCGTCCATCGCGACGCCGCCGAGGACATAGTCCAGGTGATGTCTGACCTGTTCGCCGCCCAGTTCCCCATCGAGCAGATGAGACTGGTCGATGAATACGACGGTGACGACGATCTGTCGATGGCCGCCAACAACACCTCGGCGTTCAACTGCCGCGAAGTGGCATGGCGGCCGGGCGTGTGGTCGAACCACGCCTTCGGAAATGCGATCGACATCAACCCACTTCTGAACCCCTATGTGTCGAGCCGGCGGATCCTGCCACCGGAGGGCGAGGCGTACGCCGACCGATCGGATCGGGTGCCCGGGGGCATCTACCCCGGCGACGTGGTGGTCACCGCCTTCGCCGACGTCGGTTGGGGGTGGGGCGGCGATTGGAACGACGCCAAGGACTGGCAGCACTTCTCGAGCACCGGCCGCTGAGGCCGAGCCGACTAGATCAACTCGTTGCGGAGCTGGCGCAGGGCGTGATCGACGAGAACGAGTGCGGCCATGGCATCGACCATGGGCACCGCCCGGGGGAGGACGCACGGATCGTGGCGCCCCTTGGCCTCGAGCTCGACTGCGTTGCCCTCGGTATCGACCGTCTGCTGGGCCGAGGAGATCGTGGCCGTGGGCTTGAACGCAGTTCGGAACTCGAGGTTCGACCCGTTCGAGATGCCGCCTTGCACCCCACCGGAGTGGTTGGACACCGTGACCGGCTCGCCGTCGGGTCCGGGAACGAAGGCGTCGTTGTGGGTCCGGCCGGTCATCACCACGGAATCGAACCCGCTGCCGACCTCGAACCCCTTCGTCGCCGGTAGCGACATCATTGCCTTGGCGAGATCGGCTTCGAGCCGGTCGAAAACGGGCTCGCCCAGGCCCACCGGCATGTTCCTCACGACCGTGGCCACGATTCCTCCCAGCGAATCGCCGTCGGAACGAGCCGCCTCGATGGCCTCGACCATCTTCGCCGAAGCGACCGGATCGGGACAGCGGGTTATCTGAGCATCGACAATGTCTCGCTGAACCGTCGACGGGTCGACGTTCGAGTCCACCTCATGGACCTGCGCGACCCAGGAGACGACCTCTGGGGGAGTCAGACCCCGGCTCGACGCCAGCTGCTCCAGGATCGCCGATGCCAGGGCTCCGGCCGCGACCCGGCCGATCGTCTCGCGGGCGCTGGCCCGTCCTCCGCCCCGCCACGACCGAATGCCGTACTTGGCGTCGTAGGTGAAATCGGCGTGAGAGGGACGGTACACGTCACGCAGATGTTCATACGCGCCCGGTCTGGCATCCTTGTTCCGAACGAGCATTGCGATCGGGGCTCCGGTCGACCTCCCGTCGGCGACCCCCGAGAGGATCTCCACCGTGTCGGGCTCGTCGCGTTGGGTCGTTATGCGGCTCTGACCGGGGCGGCGCCGATCGAGCTGGTGTTGGATCGCCTCCGAGTCGACGGGGATTCGGGACGGGCAGCCGTCGATCACTACGCCGACGCCACCACCGTGGCTCTCACCGAACGTGGTGATGCGGAAGGTGTGACCGAAGGTGTTGCCCACGGCCCGAGGCTATCCGGGTCGACCGGAACGGCCGAGGCTCAGTGCGGGCGCTCGGCGGCGAGGGCGCTGGCCGCGCGGGCTCGCATGGCGTCGGTGACCACCGGCGCCTCCCGAGTCGGGGGCGGAGGCGGGGGAGCCGGAGCCGCCGACAGTGTCTCCAGGATGTGGGAGAGGAGGTGCACCAGCGTGTTGATCGACCTGTCCTCGTCGCGGGCATCGGTGCGAACGATTGGCACACCCGGCCCAACATCGAGAGCTTCACGGATGTCGGCTTCCTGGTGCAGGGGCGCGCCCTCGAACTGATTGAGCCCGATGATGAAGGGCACCTCCCGCTGCTCGAAGTAGTCGATGGCCGCGAAGCACTCGTCGAGGCGCCGCGTGTCGACCAGGATCAGCGCCCCGAGGGCGCCCTCGGTGATGTCCTTCCACATGAACCCGAAGCGATCCTGCCCCGGGGTACCGAACACGTACAGCACGAGCCCGGCCTCGACGGTGATCTTGCCGAAGTCCATGGCGACCGTCGTGTTGGTCTTGGTCGCCACGAGGGAGGCGTCGTCGAATTCGGACGCGGCCGTCGTCATCTTGGCCTCGGTCCGGAGCGGGGGGATCTCCGACACGGCGGAGACGAATGTGGTCTTGCCCACCCCGAAGCCGCCCGATACGACGAGCTTCGCGGAGACCGGACGTTCAGCGCCGGCGGATTCCATTGAGCAACCTCCTCACGATTGCGATGTCGTCGGAGCGACTGGTTTCGAGAACCTCGAGAACGCCTGCTCCCCACAGATCGGCGACGAGAACACGCGCCACTCCGAGGGGCAGTTCCTGTTTGGCCGATATCTCGGCGATGGAGTTCGGCTCCCGGCACAGTTCGTATATGGCTCGTAGGTCGACATCATCGGGTTCTTCGGCGTTGGCGGTGGTGGAGACCATGGCCTCGACGGCCAGCTCCCCGGCCTCGCTGCGGGTACGACCCTTGGTGATGAAGTAGGGCCGAGCCATCGGCCCGTCCTCCATGATCACCTCGTCGTCGTCGTACTCCATCGGTCGTGGTTCCTCGCCAGACTCCGATCAGACGGTCAGAACGTTCTTGAGCTCGCTGATGAGCTCGGGGGAGAGGGCGGCGCCGGCCCGGTCGGCCAGGAGCGTCATGTCGTAGGCGACCTGGGCGATATCGGCGCCCTGCTGGCAGAGCACGGCGAGCGAGGCCCCGTAGCCCATCGACATCACGAAGAGATTGCCGTAGCTCATCTCGACGACCACCTGTTCGACGTTGCCGCAGCCGAGGCAGTCGGCGGCGCCGCGGGTGAGGCTGGTCAGACCGGCGGCGATCGCCGCGAACTGGTCGACTCCGGTCGTGTCGATACCGGCCGAGCTGGCCAACAGCAGGCCGTCGGCCGAGACCGCGACCGCCTCGCGGACACCGGGGGTCTCCTGGGAGAAGCGAGCCAGCAGCCAGGCGAAGTTCTGGGCTTCCTGCGACACGGTCATGTTTCGGTCTCCCTCCTCGGGGTACGGGGATCGGCGGAGTCATTCGTCGACGACGCATCGTCGACTTGAGCGGAGTGGGCCTTGCCCTTGGCCACGGCCTCCCGGATGCTGGCCAGCGAAGTGCGCACGGACTCAGGATTGCGCTCACGGGGAGCGGCGTCGGCGCCGACGCCGCTCGTAGCCAGCGGGCTGGGGGCGGGGGCGGCACCACGCTGGCGCTTGGGGAACCCGGCCCCGGTCTGGGGGGCGGGAATCGGCTCCTGGCTGGGCTCGGGGCTCTGCGGCACGGCGGGCTCGGCCACCATGGGGGCCACCCGCTTGGGAAAGCCGGCGTCGGTGACGGGAGCGGCGGGCTCGGCCGCCGGCGCACCGGCGGGAGGCGTCTCGGTCCTGACCCGGGCCCGTTTCGGGAAGCCCGCATCGGTGGTTCCCGAGGTCCGTCCACCACCCCGCTTGGGGAAGCCGGCAGCGGTAGTCGGGGCGGGAGCAGCGGCCGCCGCGGGCGCGACCGGCTCCTCGGCGTCGGGTTTGACCCAGGTCGGAGCCCCACCCGACGCGATGACGTCCTCGGGGCGGACCTCCTCGCCACGCTCTTTCACGACGACCGGGGTGGGGGCAGCCGAGCTCAGCACCGACACCGGCAGATCGATGAAGGCGATGGTGCCGCCCGACTCGTTCGATGTCACGTTGACCGGCTCGCTGTTGGCGAGCCGCACCGTGATTCCGAGCTGGCGGGCCAGATGCCCGACCACGAACAGGCCCAGATAGGCGGACGGGGCATCGGAGAAGTCGACGGGGTTGGCCAGACGGTCGTTGGCCTCGGCGAGCGCTGCCGCATCCATGCCGATGCCCTGGTCGATTATCGCCAGGCGATAGTGCGACTCGGTGCGCTGGCCGAGGACGTCGATCGGGGAGTTCGGCGGAGAGAAGGTCCCGGCGTTCTCGAGAAGCTCGGCCAGGAGGTGCGAGAGGTCGGTCGCCAGGTTGCCCGACACGGTCGCGTCATCGAGGTCGCTGATACGAACGCGTCGATAATCGCCGATCTCGGAGGCGGCAGCCCTGATCACGTCGCGAACGGCGATCGGCTTGGCCCAGCGTCTCGGCGTCTTCTCGCCGGCGAGAACCAGTAGGTTCTCGGCGTTGCGACGCATCCGGGTGGCCAGGTGGTCGAGCCGGAAGAGGTTCTGGAGTGAGTCCGGGTCGTCTTCGGTGCGCTCGAGCTGGGTGATGAACTCGAGTTGGCGATTGATCAGGTTCTGGTTTCGGCGACCGAGGCTGACGAAGGTGCGGGCCACGTTCTGACGGCGCAGCTGCGCCTGGCCGGCGGCGAGATCGACGGCTGCGTCCTGCATTGTGTTCAGGGAGCTGGCGAGCACTGAGAGCTCGTCGTCGGTGTTCACTCGGAACGGTGACAGGTCGGGGAGCTCCTCATCGGAGCTCTTGGCGGCCTCGACAACCGCAGGGATTCCCTGGGTTGCTGCCAGCTGGGCCTGGTTGGAGAGCTGGGCCACAGGATCGGTGATTCGGTTGGCCATGGCCCGGGCGGCCCGATAGGCGAGCAACAAGGCGATGGCGAGCAGCAAGCCGACCATCACCGTGAGGAAGCGCTGTGTGTTGCCCACGTCCTCGGCCACCTGGCGAACCTCATCGAGAGGGGCCGTGGCGGCGGAGATGGGCTGGCGCGCCTGGATCACCCAGCCGAAGTCGTCGGCGATGCCACCGAACGCACTGAGCGAGCGGGCCGACACGATCGTGTCGTCATCGATCACCGAGTTCTCGCGGGTGAGCGACGCATCGGTTGGGTCGAGCAACGCCAGGTCGATGCCCAGCGCGATCGCGTCGCTGGCCGGGCGGTACATGTAGAGGCTGTCGTGGCTGGTACTCGTCTCGGCGAGCATCAACCGAGTGTCACCGTCGATGACGGCGATCTCGACCGGGTCGTCGGCGATGGCGAAGTCGACGACCCGTTGAACCGCGTCGAACGGGTAGCGGACCTGGAGGATGCCGACTCGGACGCCCGTGGTCAGGTTGATGGTGCGGGCGAATGAGAAGCCTCGCTGGCTTCCGGTCGTGAACGGTGTCACCGATGATCCGCTCGACTCTGCTTCGAGGAACCAGGCGTCGCCTTCGTAGTTGCGAGCCGGAGCGCCCGACGTATCGGACACGACCTCGCCGTCGAGCGCTACGTAGAGGACATTCGGAACGATGTCGTCGACCGTCATCTGCTGGGCGACCTGCCCGGCGATATCGTCACCGCCGAGCACACGCGCCTGGAACTGGCGGTTGTCGGCGAGCTGCTGCAGGGCAACCGACCGACCGTTCAGAAAACGACTGATGTCCTGGGCTGTCTTGTCGGCCGCAGAGTTCACGGTGTTGGGCGCGATCTCGTCGGTCAGAACGTCTTCAGCCTCGGCGACCGCGTTCGACGTGCGGGCCTCGATGACCGTGAGTGCTATCACGAACGCCGCACCGAGAACGAGCATCGGAAGAGCGACCATCGGCACGACGCGCCTCAGCACGCTCGATCGAATCGACGTCTTCGCCGTCACTGTCGTCGCCTCGAAGGACTCTTCTTGCTTCTCAGAGGCCTCGCGGGCGTTCTCGTTCGCCATTCGATCGGGTTCCTGTCCTACTCAAACCGTCGCGGGTACTCGGAGGGACAATCGGTCGTTACACCCGTCGTGCTTAGGACTTGGCGCCCTCCTCGCGACTTTTTCTTCTGGCTCTCCCGGCGAGGATCTCAGACGCCACGACCAGGTCGGATCGGGTTGTGACGTGGAGATTTGCCGGGTCTCCCGGGACTGTAGCAACGCGACCTCCAGCTCGCTCCACGAGACTGAATTCTTCGGCGAAATCACCTGTTGTGGCCACTGCGAGCGCGAGTAGGGCAGCGTCGAGCGCGAACGGTAGTTGGACGAGGCCGTACTCGCCGCTCATCGTGGGGTCGTGATCTCCTTCGTCGAGGCGCCGAACGGCGTCGGCTACCGGCAACACCGGCGCGACGGCGTCGGCATCGCTGCGGGCTCGGAGCACGGCCTCGGCGGTCTCGACCGTGGCCAGCGGGTGGCTCGGGGCGGTCACCAACACGGTGGCGGCGGAGGCAGGCAGCTCGGCGCAGCCGGCTCGCGTCGATTCGGCGTGGGTGGCGCCGCCGGCCACGACGGCGTCGACCGCCGAGCCGCCCCACGTGTGATCAGCAGGCACGACGAGGCAGATCCGATCGCACACCGACCGGGCCAGGGTCAGGCTGCGCTCCACGAGGCTGACGCCGTCGAGCTCGGTGAACTGCTTGGCGCCCCCGAAACGCTCGCCGCGGCCGGCGGCCAGAACGAGCCCCCAGATCTCACCCATGATCAGAGATCGAGGAGAGCCTGTTCGACGACCTCGGGCAGCGCCGGGTGGATGTAGAGCTGCCCCTTGGCCATCTCGTCGACAGTCTGCCCGAACGTCATGCCTTGGATCAGCTGCTGGATCAGGGTCGATGCCTGCGGACCGATGATGTGCGCTCCGAGCAGGCGGCGGCTGTCGACGTCGGCGATGAGTTTGCACACGCTCGTGGTGTCCTCCATGGCCCAGCCGTACGCCGTCGCTCCGTAGCTGCGGACCGCCACGGTTATCTCATGACCGGAGGCGATCGCCTCTGGTTCGTTCATACCTACAGAAGCCACCTGCGGGTGACCGAACACGGCGTAGGGGGAGAACCGGCGATCGATCGCTCGCAGGTCGTCGGGGTGGGCGATGTTGTGGGAGACCACCCGGGCTTCGGCGTTCGCAGTGTGCTTGAGCTGAGCCGGGTTCGTGATATCGCCCAACGCCCAGACCCCGGGCGTTCGGGTCCGCAGGTACTCGTCGGTGACTACGTAGCCCCGGTCGTCGAGCTCGACCCCTGCGGCCTCGACGTCGAGCTGGTGTCCGTTGGGAGTGCGGCCGGTCGCCACCAGCAGACGGTCGCCCACGATCGTGTCGATGTCACCCTCGCGATCGATCGTCACGGCGATGCCGTCCGGGTGGTCGGCCACCTCGACGAGCTTGGCGTTGAGCCTCAGGTCGAACTTCGCCGCATAGGCAGCGGTGAACCGACTGCTGATCTCGGGATCCTCCCAGCGAAGCAGACAGTCACCGCGGTTGATGATCGATATGTGAGACCCGAACATGCCGAACACGTTTCCCAGTTCGGCGCCGATGTACCCGCCGCCCAACACGATGAGGTGCCGGGGCACTTCGTCGATCCGCATGATCGTGTCGGAGGTGTCGTAGGCGACGCCCGACTCCTTGACGATGTCGGGGATGTGCGGATGGGCCCCGGCCGCCAGGACGACGTGATCGGCCGTGATCCGCTCGGAACCTCCCGATTCGAGGGCGACCTCCACCTCACGCTCGCCGACCATTCGGGCGGTTCCCCGGTAGACGGTCACGTGGTCCTGCTCGACCGTGCGGTAACGCTCACCGCCCTCGGCGATGGGATCGATCCGCCCGAAGACCCGGTCTCGTATCTCTGTCCACTCGACGCCGTCGACCCGGGATCGAACTCCGAGGCGCGGTCCGACGTGGCGGGCGAGCTCGATGATCTCGGCCGGGTAGACGAGCATCTTCGACGGGATGCAGCCCCGGTTCAGGCAGGTGCCGCCGAACACATCTCGCTCGACGAGGCCGACCGACCAGTCGCTGTAGTCGGGGGTGAGGATCATGTTGCCCGAGCCCGTACCGATGATCAGCAGGTCGTGATGGGCCATCTCAGTCCTCCAGTCCAAGCAGTCCGGGCACAGCTCTCCAGCCCCCTTCGTCGGCGGGGTCGATCAAATGGTCGGCGAGGTCCCGGATGTCGGGGCTGGCGTCGGTCGGCACGATGGCCACGGCGGCCGCCTTGAGCATCAGCTCGTCGTTCCCGGCGTCGCCGAGCACCGCGACCCGCCGGTGATCGACGCCGCGCCGCGCACACCACGCCTCGATTCCCGTCTGCTTGTCGATACCGGTTCCCTGCACCATGAGCGAGAACCCACCTTCGATCAACGATCTTCCGACTATCGCGGTGGCCCAGCCGGCCTCGTTGATCGCGGTCGCGATCGGGCGCAGCCGTTCATCGGGGTATCCGAAGGCGCCGAAGCCGATGACCGGGGAGCTCGCCACCGACCGTTCGAGGTCGTCGACCCGACGAATCCCCGGCGACCGGCCTATGTAGTCGGCGCCCGCCGCCGGTTTGGAGCCGATCAACATGTCGTGGGTCGGATGGTCGACGTAGGCCACCGGTTCCAAGCGTTCCCGTACAAAGGTCTCGTGCACGGCCAAGGCATCGTCGGTCGGGATCTGCTCGACGAGGAACGAGGGCCCGTCGAGGTTGTCGCGCACCAGCGCGCCGTTCATGAGGATGCCGGGCCGATCGTGGTAGCCAGCGAGCCGCAGCCCGTGCAACGCCCCCTGGGCGCGCCGGCCGGTGGCGATGACGAAGGGAATGCCGTGGCGATCGAGGGCGGCGACCGCCGCGTGCGAGGCAGGGTGCACGGACATGTCCGATGCCCAGAATGTCCCGTCGAGGTCGGTCACCACTGCTTCCACACGCATCCGGCGACCCTAGCGGCCGTAACCGATGACACGATCGAATGACAACACTGCGGGCCTCTCGCCGACTAGGCAATGGCCATGGACCTTTCCCTCGTGATCATGGCGGCCGGATTGGGAAGCCGATTCGGCGGAACGAAACAGCTCGTCGAAGTCGGTCCCGACGGCGAAGCCTTTCTGGACTATGCGATCGCCGACGGCCGCGCCGCCGGGTGTTCGCAGGTGGTTCTGATCATCCGGACCGACATCGAAGACGACGTCCGCGGCCACCTGGAGCGGCGCTACGAGTCGACCGAAGGCTTCGTGCTCGTCCGCCAGGACGACTTCGGGCCCCGTCGCGACAAGCCGTGGGGAACCGCCCACGCCGTGCTCTCGACCGCAGCAGTGGTCAAGGGTTCGTTCATCGTCGTCAACGCCGACGACTACTACGGACCGGCTTCGTACCAATTGGCCGCCGACGCCGTGGCCGACGGCGATCCCGGGACTGGGGCTCTCGTCGCCTTCGAGCTGGCCAAGACGCTGCCCACCGAAGGCGGAGTGTCCCGAGGCGTGTGCGCCGTCAACGCCGGGGAGCTCGTCTCGATAACCGAGACGCACGGGATCGAACGCCGAGATGACGGCGTGATCGAATCCGAGGACCCGCCGGGCGAGCTCGCCGACGACACGCTCGTCTCGATGAACATGTTCGCGTTCCCCCAATCGCTCTTCGACCACCTGTCGACCCAGTGGGACGAGTTCTATGCCGAGTTCGCCGACGATCCCAAACGCGAGTACCTGCTGCCGGACGTCGTCGACCGGCTCAAGCGCTCCGGTCTGCTGCGGGTGTTGGTTCCGACCTCGGGCGAGGAATGGATCGGCGTCACCAACCCGAACGACCTCGAACCGGCCCGTCGACGACTGGCCGAACGCTGAATCGATCAGTCGGTGCCGCGCCGGTATCGGTCCAGCCGGGCCGACCCCGCATCGACACCGGGCAGCTGGGGCTGCAGCGAGCCCAGACGGTCGGCGGCGAGCTCCATGACCATGTCCTCGAGCTCGAGCCATCCCACCGCCCGGGGTCCGTCGAGGTCACGGTTGTAGGGCTGGTCGAACACGATCGCCTCGTGACCGGCCCTACGCAGTCCCACGATGTTGTGAGGCCCGTCGTCGACATAGACGTCGGCGCCGACATCGGGCTTGTTCCCCAGGAAGCAGATGTCGCGGTAGGGGATGCGGTGGCTGTCGAGCCAGGTAACGGTGTCGGCGACGGCCGCCGCGTGCCCCCAGTTGACGTACAGACGGTGAGTAATGACCCGGATCCAGACCCCGGCGTCCGACAGTCGCCACAAGGCGTCAGCGGCATGATCGATGACCGGCATCGTGGCGAACAGACGGTGTTCAGTGACGGCCAGAGCGTGCAGCCGGTCGAACCCTCCGGCCCGACCGAGATCCCATTCGTTGAAGTCCCACGACCGGGTATCGGGGAGACTCGACTCGGGCACGCCCATCTCGTTCGCCACGATCGTCTTGAAGGCGCTGGTGTAGTCGCCGCACACGCCATCGAGATCCACTCCGAAAACGAACGGTTCCACGGCTGCGACGGTAGTCGAGGCGCGATCCCAGGAGGTGCACGACCATGGCTCGACGGCTGAAGGATGCGGAGAAACCGGCGGGCCTGATGTCTCGGCTTCGAAACAGGTTGCGCAGCCACCACACGAGCATCTACGCCGCAGCCATCGCATTCTTCGGCTTCGTCGCACTTGTCCCGGCTCTGGTGGCCGCGGTGTCCATCACCAGCCTGGTCGCCGACGCCGACGAACTACTTCGCGAAGTCGAATCCGCGCTCGAGAACGCCCCCGACGAGACGCGTCAGTTCCTCGTCGAGCAGATGCGGTCGATCACCGAGACCGACGACGCCGGCGTCGGCGCCGCCGCGGCCGTCGGGGTGGCCCTGGCGCTCTTCTCGGCGTCGGGGGCGATCGCCAACCTGCTGACTGCCCTCAATCGGGTCGAGGACCGCGACGAGTCCCGCGGTTTCGTGCAGATCCGGGCTTTGGCGCTCGGTCTCCTCATCGGGGCGATCGTGGTGATGGCGGCGATGGTGGCGACGATGGCGGTGGTACCCGAGCTCGTCGGGGACTGGACCTCGAACGAGGCGCTCCAGACTTTGATCACCCTGGGCCGGTTCGTCGCGCTCGGGCTCCTGATGGCCGCCGGCCTCTCGATCCTGTACCGGGTGGGCCCGGCGCCGGCCCGGACTACGACCTACGAGCTGATTCCCGGGGGCCGGCGGCCCATCGTTTCGGTCGGAGCGATCACAGCAACGGTGCTGTTCGTCGCCCTGTCCTGGGGCTTCGGGTTCTTCGTCCGCAACTTCGGCAGCTACAACGAGACCTACGGAACGCTGGCCGGGATCATCGTGGTGCTCCTGTGGTTGCAGCTCTCGGCCTTCGCCGTTCTCATCGGCGCCGAGATCGACTCGGCTCGTCGAGCGTCGCGGGTCGAGCAGGCCCGCCTCGACGCCGGCCTGCCGGCCCGGGTCGGCTAGCCGGGCAGCGGAGGCCCGCCCGCTCGCATCGTGACGCTCATGCGGGGCGGGGCCGATCGGGTCTTGGGAACCGAGTGTTCCCAGTGATGCTGGGTAGCGCCGCCCATGACGAGCAGATCCCCGCTGTGAAGTCCGATTCGAAAGGACTGACCTCCGTTTGCGGGTCGCATGGCGAACGTGCGGGGGCCGCCCAAGCTGACGATCGCCACTAGTGGGTCGAGGTCGGTTCGACCGATCCGGTCGGCATGCCAGGCCACGCTGTCGGAACCATCGACGTAGTAGTTGCAGAACAGTCCGTGGAAGCGGCGACGGTAGCGCTCCGTCAGCTCGGTTCTGATCTCATCGACGGTCCCCGGAACGGCGTGGCCGGCGCGGGCTTCGCTGGCGCTGAGTCGGGGCTCGTCGTACCAGGTGCCGTACATGAGGCGACGGCCCCGGTGCCAGTCCATCTCGTCCTCGAGCTCGGTCAGCAGCTGGTCGGCGCCGCCCAGGTACCCGCGAGCAACGTCGACCCAGCAGCAGGCATCGAGCTGCAGCCGAGCCGTCTCGCCGCCGACGACGACCGGCGGACCCGATGCGAAGAGATTTAGGGGAAGTGTAGACACTGCCCGTCACACTATCGAACATTTGTTCGTGTGGCCAGACACGGGCCGGCGGGTCAGTTCAGCCAGGGCTGGTCGGGGTAGCGCTCCAGGAAGCGGCTCAGACCGCCTTGGCGGCGCAACACTCGAGCCCACAGGGTGTCGGCGGGCTCGGTCCAGAGGTCGGCCGGGTCGGCCGAGGCGGTGATCCAGGCCCCGCTGCGGAGCTCGGTCTCCAGTTGGCGCGGGCCCCAGCCCGCGTAGCCGGAGAACACGCGAACCCGGACAAGACCCTGCACATCGCCCGATTCGGGGTCGTTGAGATCCACCAGACCGATGCCATCGCGCATGAAATGGAGCGATGGGCTGGCCGGGTCGGCCGGCTCGGCGAGCACCAGTGCCGTGCCCTCTTCGACCGGGCCGCCGAGATAGAGAACCGCCGGCTCGGCCAGCCCGGCCATGGAAGGCAGGGCGTCGGACACCCGGATCTCGGACGGACGGTTGAGCACCAGCCCCATCGAGCCCTCATCGTCGTGGTCGACGATCAAGATGACGGTTCGGTCGAACGTGCCGTCGTGCATCCCGGGCGTGGCGATCAGTAGTTCGCCGGCTGTCACCATGACCGCAGTCTGTCCGGTCGGCAGCCCCCGACACCCAATCGGGCCGGAGCCTCGGCGGATGTCAGCCGGTGGGCGATCGTGGTCGCGCCGGGGCTGACCACCCTCTCGGGGCGATCGAAACCGACCCGTTCAGCCGACCCGGCGGCGGAGGAGGCTGTGAACCCTCTCCCAGTGCATCTCCGATGCGTCGCGGTTGTACCGGTCGCCCCCCGGCGGGGCGTAGCCATGCACGGCGTCGTCGAACCAGTCGACCGTGTAGGTGATCCCGGCATCGTCGAGAGCGGCCCGGAGTTGCTCCAGGTCTTCGAGGGGAGCGGTCTCGTCGCCGGCGCACCAGCCGAAGTAGAGCTCGGCGTCTACGGAATCGAGGCCGAGGTGGGGGGAATCGTCGGTGTCGCGGACGAGCCAGGCTCCATGGATCGATGCCCCGGCCTTGACGCGTTCGGGCCGGGCCTTGGCCAGCGAGACGACTAGGCCGCCGCTCATGCAGAAGCCGACGGCTCCGACGGCACCGTCGGCGGCTTGGGTGTCGCCGGCGGCGTGGGCGAGAAGGGCGTCGGCGTCGCCGATGATGTTGGTGGGGTCGACGGTCGTCATGAGCTCCCGGCGCTCGTGCATCTCGGGGTCGCTCTGGCCGAACTCCCGGAAGGGGCCACCTCGGTAGAAGAGGTACGGGAGCATCACGTAGTAGCCCGCACTCGCCAGCCTCATCGCCATCTCCTTGAGCGCGGGTCGAATGCTCGGAGCGTCCATCAGGTACAGGACCACGGGGTGCGGGCCGCCGTGGGTCGGGTGGTAGACGAAGGTCTTCATCTCCCCGTCTGGCGTAGTGATGTCGAGCTCGGTTTCGATCATGGGCAGAGTCTCGCGTGGCCGGTGGTGGAACGGGGCGTTGGGCTCGACCCCGTAGGATCGGCCCGCATGGTGCTCCGAAGGCTGGTCGGGCTGATCACGCTGGCGGTGGCCTCGACGCTCATTTCGTGCGGCGAGTCCGTCGAGATCGATCGCAGCCGCCCGGTCAACGTCCGAGCCGCCCAGGACTCACTCGACACATGGGCCGGGGACGGTGTCGGCGGCGTCATCGGAGCGGTCCGGGTCGGTCGGGGGAACATCGTCACGCTCGCGGCGGGCAATGAACCCGACGGGCAGGCCCTGACGGCCGATTCAATCGTGCGGGTCGGAAGCGTCACGAAGACGTTCGTGGCCACACTGGTGCTCGACCTGGTCGAGGACGGCGCTCTGGAGCTCGATGATCGGTTGGTGGATCACCTGCCCGATACGCCGGTCGGGGGCCAGGCGACGATCGAGCAACTGCTCAGCCACCGATCGGGCATCTACAACTACACCGATGAGCCCGTCTTTCTTCAGGCCGCGCTCGACGACCTCGACCGGGCAATTCCGCCCGGGGACATCATCTCGTTCGCTCCCGCCTCTCGGTCGACGTTCGACCCGGGGGAGGAGTTCGGCTACTCCAACACCAACTACATACTTCTCGGTCAGTTGCTGGAGGAGGTATCGGGCCAGTCGGTCGACGACCTACTCAGCGAGCGGATAACGGAGCCCCTGGGCCTGACCAACACCGGGTTCGACGACGGGAGCCGAACCGAGGTCGTGGCCGGCTACTCACCGTTGTTCCCGGCCGGCGACACTCGGGCCGGCTACCGGGCCCTGGCCACAGGCGCCTGGACGGCTGGATCGGCCGTCACGACCGTGGGCGAGCTGGCCCGATTCTTCGACGGTCTGATCGCAGGCCGAATCCTCGAGCCGGCCACGGTCGACTCGATGTTCGAGATGAGGGGCGACGGCGAATACGCCCTCGGAATCCACGTCGGCTCGGTCTTCGGGGCCGGCCACGGCGGTCTGATCGCCGGATTCGCGGCGGAGGCGCAGATCGACCGGAGCACCGGCGACCTCCTGGTCGTCGTCGTGAACAACGACCTGCGGCCGGTGGAAGTGGCGGCCGATCGATTGTGGGCCGGCGCCACTTCGGCCGATTGACTCGCGGCCCGATCAGAGCGTGTCGGAGAACCAGCCGAGAACCTCGTTCAGAAGGTTCTCCGCGGCACCTCGATCGGTGAACATGTGCCCACCGGTGTCGAACGCCACGAGGCGCTTGGGTTCCGGCGCTGCTCCATTCAGCAGCTCGGCGTTCTCGAAGCCGACGACATCATCGTCTCGAGCGTGGATGGTGCAGTACGGGCGTTCGAGCTCCGAAGCGGCGGCGAGGACGTCGTGGCCCTCGAGGTCGTGCAAGAAGGCCTCGTCGAGCTCGAACGTGCGCTCGGCGATCGTGACTCGGGCCCGCCCCTCGGAGCGGATCTCGTCGAGCTGGTCCTCGAACAGGTGAGTGACATGGCCCACATCGGCCGGACTGCCGATGGTCACCACCGAGCGGACCGTCTTCAGTCGACGGGCGGCCAGGATGGATGCCGCTCCACCGAGGCTGTGGCCGACGAGACCGCAGGGCCCGAAGCCCATCTCGATGAGGGCGACGGCGGCGCGGGTCAGGTCGCCGACGTTGGCGCTGACCGATGTCTCCGCGAAGTCCCCGCCCGACTCACCGAGGCCGGTGAAGTCGAACCGGAGTGCCGCATATCCGTCCTCGACCAGACCCCTGGTGAGCCTCGTCATCGTGTGCAGGTCCTTCGAGCAGGTGAAGCAGTGAGCGAGCAGGATCGATCCCTTGGCCGTCTCCGGAGGTAGGTGGAGGCGGGCGGCCAGCTTGTGACCCTGGCTTCCGATGATCTCGACGTCCTGTTCGGGGGGACGATCGTCGCTGTACGGCATGTGATTTCCTCTTCGAGTCGGGTCGGTGGCTGTTCAGACGGCTGCCGTGATCATGGTGATTGCGACGACGGTGCGAGCAGACCATCCGAGGGTGCGGATCCAGTTGGTCCTCACGAGTCTCGCCGTGACGCGGGCGTCGTGACCGGCGGCCAGCCGGCCGTGAGCCGGTACCTGCAAGAAGACGGTGCTGGCGTGAATCACGGCGAGGAGAACGAGCCCGAGTGCCGGCAGCAGAATGCCGACCTCGTCCCGGAGGGAGCCGGCAACGATCAGGGCAGTCACGCCTTCGAGCGCCATGGGCGGGCCGACGACCCAGGACGTGCGGCGGGTGTGAAGGGCCTCGTAGGCGGCGAAGCGGTCGACGCCCACCGCGTCGAAGAGCGGATAGTGGACGACCTGAACGAACCAGATGAGGCCGGCCATGGCGGCTGTCGCCGCGAGGTGAATTCCGAGCAGCCAGGCGGTTCCAGTGGCCATGGGGGGACGGTACTTTCTGGAGGCCGTCGACTTCGGCTCGGACCGGCCAGGACCTAGGGCTCTGCCCCAATCGGGGCGGAATCAGCCAAAATCGCGGTATGGATCCATTTGAAGTGCGGACGCCCCCACCGCCGACAGGACGGACATTCTTGCTGGCTGCACTCGTACTGAGTGCAGTCATTCTCGCCACATACCTTGCAGTGCGACCCGACTCCGAGAGCGAGGTCGAGACCGCCGTGCCCGAGACCACCGTGGCTCCGAGCGACGTCGGAGGCGACGATGCCGTGGAGCCGGCGCCGTCCGACGGCGGTGGTTCCGACCCCGTCACGCCGACACCGATTGTCCCGCCCCGACCGCTGGGCGGGGACACAACCGACGAGGTGAGCGCCCTGAACGGCGGCTTCGCTCACGACTCGGATTTCGGTGGCGGTATCGGCACGGTCGTGCACGGCCCCCAGGGCTTCGCCCGCCTCAGCTGGGAGCGAGCCGGTCTGGTCGCACAGGTGTCGGCCGACGGGGTCGAGTGGTCCGAGGCGTCGGTGACCGGGCTCCCCGAGAGGTCGAACGTGCGTGTGCTCACTCGCACCGACAGCCAATACGTGGCGGTCGTCGAGCAATACCCCGAGTACGACGAAGACAGCGAACCCTTCTTCTTCGATGACTACGAGGCACCAGCGCACTTCCTCGCCACCTCGACCGATATGACGAACTGGTCAGTGTCTCCGCTCCCGACGATCGAGCCGGTGACCGAGTCTGAGTACGGCACGTCGGTAGGCCTGGTCGATGCTGCGGTCGGGGACTCGGGATTGGTCGCGGTGTTCTCGCTCTATCCGCAGGGCCCCAATGAACTGCGGCTGCTGTTCGATGCGGGCATCATCGGCGAGGACGACTTCGACACCTACTGCGGGCTCTCCTGGGAGTCGTTCGACGCCGGTGAAGCAGTGTCGGTCTACAGCTGCGACTACGAGCAATTCGAAGAGGAGATGATCGAGCTCGAGGAGCGCGCCGCTTCAGCAGAGTCGGGTGAGGAGATCGAGGCGATCGAAACCGAGTTCGAGCGGTTCGCTCCCGAGCAGACCGAGATCGCCACCATCGAAGCCGGAACCGATCTGTGGCTCGAGCTCGAGACGATCTTCACCGGACCCCTCCGGGCCGATGTCGCCACGGTCGTTCTCGCCGGACCGTTGGGTGGACCGTATGAGACCCGCCAGCTCGAAGAGGCGTCCGGCCCATCGTCTGGTCCATCGTCGATCGTCGCCACAGACGACGGCTTCATCGTGCTGTTCACCGAGTTCGGCGAGTTCGAAGGTCCCGGACCGGGCGAGACGTCGTCCCGCATCATCCGGTCGAGCGACGGCCTGAGCTGGAGCGGCCCTGACACGATCACGACGGCGGGTGGCGTATGGGACATGGAGGCCTCCGGCTCGCTGGTCGTGGCCACGGGCGGCGATGACGAGGGCCAACCCCTGACACTGGTCTCGACCGATTCCGGTACCACTTGGACGCGCTCCGATCTCGGCCGAGACCTATACGGGGCATGGGTTGTTGCCCGGGGCGGCCCGGCCGGGATGGCGTTGGGAATCGAGGGGGCGACCGAGCCCTATCCGACCTTCCCGATGCCGACGCTGAGAGCTGTGAGCGACGGGTACGTGGTCGAGCTCCGCTTCGAGGAGGACGTCATGTTCCTCTACGGCCCCGACGGAGAGGTCATCCACGAAGTCCCCGAGCTCGGCTCGGCGCTCGGCAGCCCCGAGGTACCCGGAGTGCTCCGCGAGGATCCAGGCGACGCCATCACCTTCCTCGATCCCGAGACGGGGGAGGACCTGGTGACCTTCACCGAGGAGGACGTCGAGGAGCAGTTTGCCGAGGCCACGAGCGACATCGACGAGATGCCCATCGAGGAGCCGCCTCGTGAGCGCCAGCTGTGGTTCAGCACCGACGGGCTGTCATGGACCGAGCTCGACGCTCCCGACGTCGACCTCGAGGGCAACTCGTACTCCGAGCTCGCTGCCGTCGGCGACGACGAGGTATTGGTGAGCGTGACGACGTGGATCGAGCCCCCCCAGGAGCTCTTCGCATTCGAGATGGAGGAACGGGAGCCGACCGAGGCGGAAATGGACGCACTCGACGAGTGGTTCGCCGAGAACGAGGGCGGTAGCCGCGTCGAGTGGATCCGCATTCCTGTCAGCTGAGGAATCAGGACTGTCTCGTCAGCCTTGATCGTCGCTGGCGCGCAGTTTCGACATGATGCGGTCGAGGTGACGCTGGTCGGCGGCTGATAGGCGACCGAAGTACTCGCGTTCCAGATCGTTCATGTGGACCCGGTAGGACTCGGTCAGCTTGTGCCGGCCGGAGTCGGTCAGACACACCCACTGCACCCGGCGATCGTCGGGACAGGCGCAGCGCTCGACGTACCCGGCCTTCTCGACGCGATCGATCAGTCGCGTGGCGCCGCCGGAGGTGATGGCCAGCTGCTGGGCGAGCTCCGACATGGTGAGACGGCCGCCGGGGGAGCGGCCCAGGCGCAGCAGCACTTCGAACCAGGCCCCGCTGATGTCGCAGCTCTCGTGCAGTGAGCGATCCAGCGCTCGCCAGATGCGGGCGTGGGCTTCGACGAAGAACCCGAAGCTCGTGATCCGGCCGTCTTCCTGGAGGGTCTCGAGATCGCTCATGTGACAAAGCTTACATCGCAATATCTTGCATGTAAGACAAATCTCGGCATAATTGCCTTACACGTCAACTAAACCCATCAACTAGAGACCAAAGGACCAACGATGTCGATCACAACCCCCTCCACCACCGCTCTTCCCACCGCCGGTCGCTACCAGATCGATCCGACTCACAGCTCGGTCGAGTTCGTCGCCCGTCATCTCGTGGCCGCCAAGGTTCGCGGCCGCTTCACGGATTTCTCCGGGTCGATCGAGATGGGGGCCGAGCCCCTCGAGTCGACCGTGGCGGTCGAGATCGACATGAACTCGATCGACACGGGAGTCGCCGACCGCGACGGCCATCTGCGCTCCGCGGACTTCTTCGACGTCGAGAACAACCCGACGGCGACCTTCGTCTCGACGTCCGTGCAGGAGGCGGCCGGGGCCCACGTCGCCATCGGTGATCTGACGATCGCCGGGGTCACGAAGCCGGTCGAGCTGAACCTCGTCTATGGGGGAGAGGTAACCGACCCCTGGGGCAACACCCGCATCGTGTTCAGCGCCGAGACCGAGCTCAACCGTGAGGACTTCGGGCTCACCTGGAATCAAGCCCTCGAGACGGGCGGTGTGCTCGTCGGCAAGACTGTACGCATCGAGATCGAGATTCAGGCAGTTCGAAGCGATGACTAGGGGTTTCCGCATCCGGCGGCTCAACCACGCCGTGCTGTTCATCTCCGACCTGGCGACGGCGGGCGAGTTCTACCGCACCGTCCTCGGGTTCGAGACCGTCAGCGAGGACGCCCGAGCCCTGTTCCTTCGGGCCGCCGGCTCGGACAACCACCACGATCTGGGCCTGTTCGGCCTCGGAGCCGGCGCCCCGGGCCCGACCCGGGGCCAGACCGGGCTCTATCACCTGGCCTGGCAGGTCGACACGATCGACGAGCTCGCCGCGGCGCGGCAACGGCTGCTGGACGCCGGAGCGTTCGTGGGGGAGTCGTCCCACGGCGCCACCAAGAGCGTGTACGCCCGCGACCCCGACGGGAACGAGCTGGAGATCATGTGGATGGTGCCCCGGGCCGAGTGGGGTGATTACGCCACGAAGGGGGTCGTCGAACCGCTCGATCTTGCCGGCGATGTCGCCCGATGGTCGGGGGTCGCCACCGCCGCCGAATTGGCATGAACCAGAGGCCATCGGTCGGCGGCCGGGTCAGCGGCGATCGACGGACGAAGCGCCAGATGTATCGATGTCGATCCGGGTGTCATCGTCGACGCGAATCCGTGAAGCCCCGGAAGCTTCGCCTGTGACGGACTCCACCGGCCCGAGCTCCAACGTCGACGCTCCCGACACGTCCACTTCCGCGCTCTCGAGTGGAAGGTCCCGCAGTTCGACCGTCGATGCTCCGGACACGTCAGCTCGAAGCGTGTCGGCGCCGTCGCCCTCGACCACCACCCGGCTGGCGCCCGACGCATCGAGCTGGATGTCCGATCCGTCGAGATCCTCCACGCGTAGCGTGCTCGCGCCGCTCACCTCGACTTCTTCGAGGGCGGTGTCGCCGGCTCTGACCGTGACGTCGGTCGCCCCGGAGAGATCGATGGAGTTCAGCGCAGGCATCTCGATTGCCACAACGACCCGATCGTCACTCCTCAGGTTCACGTTGTCCTCGGTGCCGGCCCGAAGACGTGAGCCCGACACCTCGATCTCGAGGTGATCGAAGAAGTTGTCGTCGGCGGTGACCTCGACGAGGAAGTCCGAGCCCGGCCGAACCGCGATCTCGGCGCCGAGTGCATTCGCAATCGAGATCTCGTCGAAGCCGTCGAGATCGTAGGAACGGGTCTCGATGACGCCGGAGCCGTCGATTCGATCGTTGCCAAGGTCGACGTTGACCGTGCACGAAGTGCCAAGCGCAGTAGCCAGGATCACTCCGGCTCCGAGTACACGGAAGGATTGCATCACCATCGACCCGCCTGTCGTGTCGCTCCTCTGTGAGCCCATCCTCGTCCTCGGCGCCCGAAGGAGGCAGGGCCCATGGTCACAATCGACTAGCGGGACCATGACGCCGCATCGCAGGGTGACACCGGCTACGTTCCGCACATGTCAACGATTCCGACCTTCGACGGCTTCCGGGTCGACGTGACCGATCGGCGCGCCGACATCGTGCTCGACCGGCCCGATCAGCTCAACCCACTGTCCACGTCCACCCTGTTCGATCTGGAGCGGGCGGCCCGCTGGCTCGACGATCAGCGCGATGTCCGTGCCGTCGTGGTGCGAGGGGAGGGGAGGGCGTTCTCGGCGGGCGCCGACCTCTCATCGTTCGATCCCGCTGCCGCCGACCGGCTCGAACAGGCGCGCGACGGTGGTGATGCCGGTCGCCGTATGGCGGACGCCATAGAGGCGATGAGGGCTGTCGTGATCGCTCAGATCCATGGTCATTGCGTGGGCGGGGGACTGGTGCTCGCGGCCGCCTGCGACCTCAGGGTGGCGGCGGAAGGCACGAGGTTCGCGATTCCCGAAGTCGACCTGGGGATACCGCTGGCCTGGGGAGGGATCCCGCGCCTGGTCAGGGAAATCGGACCCGCCCTCACCAAGGAGCTGGTCATGACCTGCCGGCCCTTCTACGCCGACGAGGCACTCGCGGCCGGCTTTCTCAACCAGGTCGTACCCGAGGACGATCTGGGCGAAGCCGTCGATCTACTGGCCGAGACCCTATTCGACAAGCCGAGGTATGCGGTGCAAGCGACGAAATCGGGCACCAATGCGGTAACGGCCCAGATGGTCGGGCTCACCCGCTCCTGGAACGACGCCGAAGCGCTCTTGGCAGGTCTGAGGGACCCGGAGGGCAGGGCCGCGGCCGAGCGCTACCTGAGCGAGCGCAACGGCTGAAGAGGTTCGCCGACCGAATCGGTTCGTGTCGCTTCTCGATGGACTCAGCCTGAGTAAGGCGGGGGAGGCTGCCGCGGTGGTGGGGTTTCGTTGGGGGTGGCTGGTCGGGTTTTCCAGCGTTTGGTGGTGGGGTT